>BNJU01001096.1_pt1 | contig 53127 bp, 67 predicted proteins | sample 8539281 | NCBI WGS metagenome assembly BNJU01 (sample SAMD00202456, study PRJDB9452) | human saliva metagenome | isolation source: human saliva | place: Japan | reverse complement strand
GTAAACTACATAAAAATCACCTGCTCGAAAGTTTGCCAATGTCCAATATTTGCATCTACTGCGATGAAAGCACACCTTCCCAACGATGGGCACTTCACATGGTCCTTGGATCTATTAGTTGTCCCGTCGAGAAGGCGAAGAAGCCTCAAAACGCATCACGGAGATTCGTAAAAACATGGATTATCGCCTCGTCTAGAAATTAGCGTGGACGAGCGTATCCCTCCCCTAGATTATCTTTTTATTTGGATATCATAGACTACTTTTTGATGATGATGATTTGTCGTTTAGAGCAGTAATCGCTCTAAGAACAATTTGAACCACATCAAATACCATCAGACGCATGATGAATGGTATTACAAAGATGATGTTTTATTTGATTCCGAACACTCCTTCCCGGAGATGGTTGCTCTTATATTTACCTAGATAGAAAGACACCTTAGGTGGGGAAAAGGTTGAAAAATTGCATGAAGTTCTGTCCAATAGTCAATACGACTTTAAACGTAAGCGGATTCAACGTCTACAAATCGTCGAGTCTCATCATATAAATCTAATACAGCTGGCAGATCTTCTTATCGGAGCTGTAAACTATGAAAATCGCGGGCTAAATACAAGTTCGGCAAAAATTGCAGGTTATCAATCGCATCAAAGATCGTTCTGGAAGAACAACCCTTACCAGTCAACGCTCCCTAACGAGTCTAAATTCAATCTCTTTCGTTGGAACCCCAGGGGAGTAATTTTGGACCTCAAGCCAGCATATCCTCCGCTTGGAGCTAAAGATGTCCAAGAAAATGAAGTATTGAATTTCTATAAAAATCTTTGTGAAGCTCTCATAGACTCCAAACCAACTTGAATAAAAACCCTGAAAATGCGATGGAATAGACCTGTAAATGGGAGACATGCAATATTTCATCATATTATCAGCGACAGTAGTAATGTAGGGGGAATACGCAAAAGAGTCTGACCGCCCTCTCTCCCTTGAACGATGCGCACCTTTCACTGGATCGCGCCACTCAATCAAGGAGGCCAATTCCTGTTTTCCTCAAAGTGAAAAATAATAGAATTCGCTGGTGGAAGTCAGAACGTAAAGGGAGTTCCGGCCAACGGTACGTTATTTCAACTGTAGGCTATGACTATCGTATCGTTATCGATGAACGCGAAGATTACGCTCTTCTGGTAACAGCGTATTACATCGAGCAAGCTCACAGCCGCACCAAATTACAGAAAAGAACATGATAAGTTTTGGTTACGCCAGCGCCCACATAACCATATAGCAAGGGCCGCTTGCGATGCAAACGGCCCCAGATACTCCTTCAGCATCATGGCTGATGAGCTATATTCAGGTTATCACGTACGCCCCAGTGCATGAGACATTTCGTGTCATCTTTCACATTTACTGCTACACACATACGCATGTCGCAAGCAGGTGAGGCTCCCGATCATTCGGGAGCCTCACCTCCTGTGTGTGGGTCTGAGTGCATGCAGGGGCGGGGGTCTACCCTCCTCGCGGCGTATACACAAAGACGCACAAGCCTATATGGGTGGCTGACTAGCGCAAATAGGGCTAGAACAGCCGAACCGTTTATCCCAGTGTAGCGGGTTTAGCCGGTTTAGCGTCGCGGCTTCGCGTCATCCGCCGTAGCCGACTGGTGACGCTGACGGTACAGCACCACAGCCGAAGAACGCTGACGAGGCGCCGGGCGGGTACCGCGGGCAATATGCACCACGTCGCCACTGGTACCGGTGCGCGAACACGCGCTCCGCCATGCCCAGCTTCACCTTCGCGTCCTCAACCTGACAGCTGCAGCGCCACAATCTGCTCCTGCTGCTCCTCCACGAGGGACTGCGACTCAATAATGCGGCGAATACCCTCCAGGGAGACGCCCTCCTGAGAGGCTGCTGAATCTGCTGCAGGCGGTTCACGTCACGTCGCGAATAGCGGCGCGCCTTGCCGGGCGCACGCGAAGGCTGAACCAGGCCGATGCGGTCGTACTGGCGCAGGGTCTGCGGGTGCATGCCCGCCAGCTCAGCCGCCACAGAAATCACGAAAACCGGCAGGTCCACGCTGTGCAACGGCTTGCCGCTACGGGACTTAGATGATGATTCTCGAGATGCCATGGTTTACTTCGCCTTCTTCAACAGATCCTTACGCGGGTTCTCCTGCGGTGCCAGTTTTACGAACTTATCGAATGCTTCCTGTGCCTCTGCGCTCAGCTCGGTGGGCAGTACAATCTCCGGGATAACCAGCAGGGTCGCCGTCGCCGCCCTTAGCCTTGAAGCCGCGGCCCTCAGCGCGCAGTCGGCGGCCGACCTGGCCGGGTGCCAGGCGCACTTCACGGTGGATGCGTCGGGCAGGGGCACCTCGATTACTGCGCCGTCAACAGCCTCAGCGAGGGTGACGGGTGCGCGCATAACCAGGTTGTTGCCCTCACGCGAGTACACGGAGTCATCGGAGACGCGCACGGTGACCTTCAGATCGCCGCCACGCAGGCCCTGCCGCGCAGGCGGACCTTCTGACCATCCTAATACCTGCGGGGATGCGTGCCTCGGTGTGGGAGCCGTCCGGCAGGAACACGGTCACGGTCGCGCCGGTGTATGCCTGGGCGAGGCTGATGCGGGTGCTGGTGGTGCTTTCTTCGGGGCCTGCGTGCTGTGCGCCGCCGAAGCCGTCGCTACTGAAGCCGCCGCCGAAGTCGGCGCTGGTGAAGCCTGCGGAGCGTCGGGAGCCGCCGGCGCTACCTCCGAAGAGCCGCCGAGCAGGTCGTCAATGTTGATGCCTGCGCCGCCGTTGCTGAAGCCGCCGAATGCGTCCGCGCCGGGGTAGCCGGTGTAGCTGCCACCGCCGAAGCCGCCGCCTCCGAATCCGCCCATGCCTGCGGCACCGTAGCGGCGGATTTGGTCGTACTCTTCGCGCTGCTTCTTATCGGAGAGCACGTCGTATGCTTCCGAGATTTCCTTGAACTTCTTCTCTGCCTGCTTGTCGTCGGGGTTCAGGTCCGGGTGGTACTTGCAGGGAGAGCTTGCGGTACGCCTTCTTGATGTCGCTTTCGCTTGCGTCTTCGCTGACACCCAGTGCCTTATAGAAGTCGTCGGTTAGCCAGTTTTCACTTGCCATGTTGTGTTTCTCCTTCTGCGGTGATGCGCCGCCCTCCTCGGTTACGGGACGGCTTGCAGGGGCACCGCGTGCTTGTCTTAATACTCTATATAAAAAGTTTAGTCTACTTGACTCAATTTTGAAAGGGCTGAGCCCATAGCACCCCTGCAAAGCCTTTTAACCGCCGCCACAGCTCGCCGCAAACCCGCGCCAACACCGGGCATAGTAGCCCCGGCAAACAGGCGCACCGGGCTAGCGACCAGGGCAAACAACAGGGCAGGGCACTCCCCACCAGGAGAGCACCCGCCCGTCGTTAGTTATTCAGCCAATGCCCTAGCCGACCACCTTACGGTGCGACAGCTACAGCCACCTGAGCGGTACGAACCACACGGTCGTTCACGCGGTAGCCGTAACGCAGAACCATGGAGACATGATCCTCAGCCACCTCGTCGGTGGGCTCGCTGCAGCACTGCTTCGTGGATGTTCGGGTCGAGGCGTCGCCTACTTCACCGAAGCGCTCCACGCCCTGCTTTGCCGAGCGATCTTCGAGCTTGGTAGCGATGGAGGCGAAGGGGCCTTTCCTGCAGGTCGCCGTGCTTGCGTGCGGCGTCGATATCGTCGAGCACCGGTAGCAGTGCGGTCACCAGTTCACTGGTTACGAAGCCTCGCAACTGCTCCTTTTCGCGAGCGGTGCGGTTCTTGAAGTTAGTGAATTCGGCCTGCAGGCGAAGCAGGGAGTCCAGGCGCTCGGCGGCGAGTGCCGCGTCAGCAGATTCTGCTTCTACGGCGTCCTGGAGCTCAACCTCGACGGCTTCCGCAGCTTCCTCAGGGGCTTTCAACCGATTCAGCTTCGGGGTGGCCTTCCGCGCAGGGGCGTTGAATGCCTCCTCCAGCGGGTCGGGGGTGGTGTTTTCCTGCTCAGCCATGATTACTTCTTCTCGTCTTCGTCGATAACCTCGGCGTCGACAACATCCTCATCAGCGGCGGGCTTGGACTCAGATGCCTCAGCCTGTCTGCTGCGTAGAGTGCCTCGCCCAGCTTGGATCGGGATGCCTGCGACTCTCAAATGCGGACTTCACTGTTGCGTCGTCGTCGCCCTCGAGTGCCTTCTTCAGCTCGTCGATATCGCCCTGGACCTCGGTCTTGACGTCCTCGGGCGGCTTGTCGCCGTTCTCCTTCAGGAGCTTCTCAGTGGTGTATGCGACGGACTCGGCGCGTTGCGGGTGTCAGCACCTCGCGGCGTGCCTTGTCCTGCTCAGCGTGTGCTTCTGCGTCCTTGACCATGCGGTCAATGTCGTCCTTGAGAGGGAGGTGCCGCCGGTGATGGTCATGGACTGCTCAACGCCGGTGCCCTTGTCCTTTGCGGAGACGTGGACGATGCCGTTTGCGTCGATGTCGAAGGTGACCTCAATCTGGGGCACGCCACGGGGTGCGGGGGCGATGCCGGTCAGCTCGAAGGTACCCAGGTTCTTGTTGTCGCGAGTGAACTCACGCTCACCCTGGAAGACCTGAATGGTCACGGAGGGCTGGTTGTCCTCTGCGGTGGTGAAGGTCTCGGAACGCTTGGTCGGGATTGCGGTGTTGCGCTCGATCAGCTTGGTCATCACACCGCCCTTGGTCTCGATACCGAGGGAGAGGGGGGTGACGTCGATCAGCAGAACGTCCTTACGGTCGCCCTTCAGCACGCCTGCTCGCAGTGCTGCACCCATTGCCACAACCTCGTCGGGGTTCACACCCTTGTTGGGCTCGCGGCCGGTGAGCTCCTTGACGAGCTCAGCAACAGCGGGCATACGGGTGGAGCCACCGACCAGGATGACCTCAGAAATCTCGGAGATGGTCACGCCGGCCTCCTTGATGACGTCGAGCACGGGCTTCTGGTGCGCTCTGAGCAGGTCGTGGGTCAGTTCCTCGAACTTTGCGCGGGTCAGCTTCTCATCCAGGTGGATGGGGCCTCGGGGGTCACGGACAGGTACTGCAGGGAGATGTTGGTGCTAGAAGCGCTGGACAGCTCCTTCTTAGCCTGCTCAGCGCCTCCCGCAGACGCTGCAGAGCAATCTTGTCCTGGACAGGTCAGCGCCGGTGTTTGCCTTCACCTGTGCGAGCAGCCACTCGACGATGCGCTGGTCCCAGTCGTCACCACCGAGGCGGTTGTCACCGCTGGTTGCGCGAACCTGAATGGTGGAGAAGCCGTCGTCGTCCCTTGCCAACTTCCAGCAGGGAGACGTCGAAGGTACCGCCACCGAGGTCGAAGACCAGGATGAGCTCGTCTTCCTTACCCTTGTCCAGGCCGTATGCCAGTGCTGCGGCGGTGGGCTCGTTGACGATACGCAGGACGTTCAGGCCTGCGATCTCGCCGGCTTCCTTGGTTGCCTGACGCTCAGCGTCGTTGAAGTATGCGGGGACGGTGATGACAGCGTCGGTGACCTTGTCGTTCAGGAATGCCTCTGCGTCGCCCTTCAGCTTCAGTGAGGATACGAGCGGAGATTTCCTGCGGGTGTACTTCTGCCGTCAATCTCGGTGGTCCAGTCGGTGCCCATGTGGCGCTTGACGGAGGAGATGGTGCGGTCGACGTTGGTCACTGCCTGACGCTTTGCGACGCTACCGACCAGAACCTCGCCGTCCTTGGAGAATGCGACGACGGAGGGGGTGGTGCGGGTGCCCTCTGCGTTAGCGATGACGACCGGGTCGCCACCTTCCAGTGTCTGCTACGACCGAGTTGGTGGTACCGAGGTCAATACCTACTGCACGTGCCATATGTTTATTCACTCCTTAGTGATCAGTGCCCGCTCTTCTAATGCGAGGCGGGATAGTTTGAAAGTTTTGGAGGCGGTTGGTGCTACGCGTGCCGCTCCGTGTGGAGTGGTCTGCGCGGCTCCTGAGCCTCATGTACTCAAGTATGCACCCTCTCGAAGGGGCTGTCAATAGACTTGAGCGAACTTTACTCAACTTTTTGTGTGGAGGGGCGTGAGGGGCGGGTTTTTAGGGTTCTGGTGCAGTGTTTTACGGGAAAATCGGGGCGGCGGCGAGGCGTGAATGGGCGGTTTTTACCGCGAAATTCAGGGTTTTTGAGTGGGGCGAGGGTGACGGCAAGGCGATTCAGCGCACGCGGACATGGGCGGGGTAACTGGGCGAAAAATTTTTAAAAATTTTAAAAACGTGCGAAAAAACCTAAAAATTGGGGTGCGGGAGGTGCTGGGAGGTGGTGCAGGGCACCTTATATAGGGTGTGCAGGGGCGATTTTTAGGCGCGATTTTTAGGCCTGGAGGTTAGGGGCCCCTGAGCGACTGTTGTTAGAGGTACGCTTCGTGCAGGTACCGCAACTACAGGCGCCCGCCGCGAGACATCGCATCGAGACATCAGAGATTCACTCCTCTTATATAGGGGGACTGTTTGCAAGCTCCATCGCTCACTCTATAGAGGTATCCCTGCAAGTCCGACCTGTAATTCTCCAACCTTCACCTATGGCTTGAGGGCTACCGCCTGCCGTATGCTGGTTACGACCATATCCTCTCAAAGTAGACAGGAGAGTCCAAAATGGACGACAAAAAGACTCAGCAAAGCTCCACACGCTTCCACTCCTTATCCACTTTTATTCAGCACCACCCATATATTTCCCTTATTATCCCAAGTCTAATATTTATATCTATCTCCGTCATACATTTCTTTACAATTGATAAAATTTTTCCAAAACAACCCTTCAGGCAATAGCATATATATTGGGCCTGATTATCGTGATGATTCTTTTCCTGATTGCGCATAACCAACGTAAAGCAGATTCTTCCAAAAATTGATTTAATTTTTCTCTGTGGAATTTTCCTCGCAACCCTACTGGGATTTGCATATTTTTCCAAGATTATCAGGGATATATCAGCAATAATAATTGGTATTGCTAGTATTGCAGTCCAGATAGCACTTCCATTATATGCGAAAAACAGGCAAGAGTGAAGAATCTGACGTCAAGAAAATACTCACCGCCCTCTTCTGTATTTGTTCAAAAATTCTACATCTATTCAGAACAATTCTCCCATATCCGTTCATAATAATAACATTCACCCATATCCATTCAGAATCATATTACTACAAATCAGAATGTAACAAATATTGTCGACAAGCGATCTGAGCGGGATAAAGCTACTGCTAATGCTTGTGAAATGCTAGCCTCGAAAGATTCAATATCTCGAGATCTCCGCAGTAAAACGCTGGCAAACTTGGCTGATTCTTGGCTTGACGACAGCGACCTATGTAAAAAGATGAGGAAAAATGTCAGGATATCATTGATATTCTTTGCGCTTATATTCGTTCGCCCTTCCCTCTTGCAGAAAAATAGAAGAATACGAAGCTCGCAAAGAACTAGACAATCTCCAGAAAACAAAATCCGAGAATCTCAGCGAAGGAGAGTCTTCACGACTCCAGGTCCTGCTTAAGCGTTTCGAAGATTCTGGTGAATACGAAAAACCCTAAAGACATCACCACAGACTATGCAAAGTTCCACGAAGAACAGGACGTACGCCGCTCTATCTTCACCGAGATAAGCAAACGCAGTAGCGCCTTTTAACCCAGGACGAGAATAACAACATATTCAAGACCCGTCCAGGAAAATGGAGTCACTTTCAATTCGATTTCAGTCGAGCACCCATTTTCTATCCTCTCACTAACCTCATGATTGAAAAGGCAATTTCTCTTCTGCTAAGTTTTACAGTGACACAAGCTTCAGCTGGACGGTCTTCACTCAAACCGCCGACTTCAGGTCAGCAACTTTTTGCCCAAAAAGCGGATTTCAAGTTGGCAGTCTTCGTCCAAAACCGCAAACTTCATGCGAGCATCTTTTGCCCAAAACTGCGGACTTCAAAGGGGTGAACTTCGACCAAGGTGCAAACTTCAGCTGGGCGACTTTCGCCCAAACCGTAGACTTCAGGGTCAGCGGTCTTCACCCAAAGTACGTTCTTCAGCTGGGCGACTTTCGCCCAAACCGCGAGACTTCATGAGGCAACTTTCGCTCAAACAGCAGACTTCATGAGAGCAACTTTCACCCAAACCGCGAAGTTTTGGTTGGCAACTTTCACCCAAACCGCGAATTTTTCGCGGTGCTACCTTCAGCGCCGACGCGGACTTCAGATGGGCGACCTTTCAAGAGATTTTGAGCCGACTTTCACTACAAAATTGGGAAAGCCCAGTTCTCCATACAAACGGCTCAAAGGACTGACAAATTCTCAGTCCATCCCGATAGTAAGCCTATTCGACTTGGCAAAGCTGAGCTTGACGAAGTAAAAACGCCGGATTCCGGTCGGAACTGTGCTCTTCAACCCCTATTCAGGCCGACAAAGTAACCCAGCAAAGCCGATAGAAGAGTCTGATAGCCAGGAGGAAATCCTCCGCAGGTTTTCATTAGAAGAAGTCTGTCTGCACATCTCGTGCAGGCGGGTCTTCTTCTCAACCAGCGCGAGCACTACAAAGGTGGGGTCCTCCCCTATGCTGGATATAAGCCAGCACCGGAGCAGGAAGGGCACACCACCATGAACCTCAACAAACTCTTCACCGCGCTACGGCAACACAAAAACACCCCGGCACACAACCAGCAGGCTGAGGCGGCACGAACGCTACACGCACGCCCTCGAACAATCTCGACGGTCAGCCCGCCGTACGCCTCCGCGGGCATACACGCTCGCAACCTCGCAGACGAATGGCTCACCGACGCCTCCCTCACCGAGCAGGTGCGCCGCGAAGAAGCCCAGACCATTATCGACGCGCTGACCGACTGCATCCGCACGCCCTACCCCTCGCACACAAAGCGGCAGGTCCCAGAGCAGACGAGGCCCCCGAAGGGTACGAAGGCGACTTTACGCGCAATCAGGAGGCACTACGCGAAGAGCAGCTGGTACGCCGCACGGTCTTCATGGAGTTCAGCCGCCGCCTCGCCGCAGTCGCTGAGAGCCCCGAGAAAGACAACGGGAAGAGCCAGCACGCGGTGCCGCCAATATCGCCCATGTGGGCTGACCCTGCGCTTCGACTTTGGCGGCGCACCCATCTTCTATCCCGCTACGGCAGCTGTACTTTCAGAACGCCGATTTCGCCTCCGCAACTTTCTACGGTCAGGCAGATTTCTTCGGCGCAACCTTCCGCGGTGACACCAGCTTCTCGCAAGCACAGTTCACCGCTGACGCATCCTTCCACGGCGCGAACTTTCACCGGACTGGGTGGTTCAGCGCCGCACACTTCGCGAGGCGCGGCAGAGTTCAGCGGGCACGCTTTTGCAGACGCGGCAAAGCTTCGCGACCGTCACCTTCACCGGCGAGGCTGACTTCTCAGACGCGGTCTTTTCGGTCGCGGCTGACTTCGCGGTATCCGCTTTCAAGTCCGATGCCAACTTTCTCACGCTTGAACACCGAAGGCATAGCCAGCTTCGCGGCGGTCACCTTTGACGGCAAGGCAGTATTCACCGCCTCCACGTTCCACGATGAGCGCACTTCGCCGCGTCGGTCTTCAACCGCCCGGCGGTGTTCTCTAAGTCGCTGTTCGGCGGGTCGCGCGCTTTTGCCGGTGTAGTCACCAAGCAGTCCGCAATGTTCCGCAACGTGCGCTTTACGGGCGCGGCGGACTTTAGCGGGGCGTCCTTCACGCAGTACGAGGATTTTGGTGGGGCGCGGTTCGACGGCGACGCCACGTTCAGCCGGGCGTCTTTTTATTGCGCTTCTGAGGACGCGCTATGAGATGGACTTCCCGCAGCACGCGAACTTCGGTAACGCGGCCTTCGCGCAGGATGCCGACTTTAGTAAGGCGACGTTCACGGCGCATGTCGGCTTCTACAAGCTGACGTTCGCGCGGGAGGTGAGCTTCAACGGGGCGAGCTTTGAGGGCGCCTACTTCGCGGATGCGACGTTCGGTCAGGGCGCGGATTTCAGGCAGACTAGCTTCGCGTACGTTGAGCCGTCCTTTGAGGCTTTGGAGAGGCGGCTGCAGAGGGCACGGTTCTCTGCGCAGGCGGATCCGCAGGATTACCTGTTCGAGGCACGCCCGGAGAGCCCGCACGGCTTCAGCTACGGCACAGCGGAGCTTCTTAATAGAACGTTCGTTCTGCCTCTCGGTGCGGTGCTGTACGACCCGAATTCCTGGGACGAAGAGAAGCAGGAGTACACGCGCATCAGTGAGCCCGCGCAGTAAAATCTAGCTCTCACCGTCGGGGAAGCTCCCCACGACAGACCCCGCCCGTGCATCCAGCGCTGGCGGGTTGTTAGCTTTTGACCCGCAACCGCCCAAGCCCAGCAGCTTTTACACTGCGCTGAGTATGACCCGCCCCTTTCAACGATGACAGGAGAACCACATGCATCTGGCACCCAGCACCGCGTGGGCTTGGCTGATAGCTTGCGCAGTCGTCATTCTGTTTTTCCCGCTCGCCGCGCAGTTCGGCAATCTCAAGGGGAAGCTGTCTAGCTTCCGCACCTGGGTTTGGGCTATCGCTCTCTTGGGCATTGTCGCGGCGGGTTTTATGCCTTTCACTTTGACACTGACATCGCCAATTTTGAGGTTCAGCCGTTTATTTTCTTCATCACCGGCACCCTGCTGGGTGTTCTCTTTCTTGGGGAGTTCCACAGCATGAACGCCCAGAAAAGCTGAAACACCCCCAGCGGGTGCACGCAGAGCGCCGTACCCGTTACAGCAAGGCAGTTGAGCAGCTGGCGTATCCGAATCCGGCAGTCCGTGCGAGCGCCATCAGCACGCTTGCGGGTCTGGTGGATGAGTGGCTCGCTGACGAGCAGCTCAGCGTTGAGGCGCGGCAGAAGGAAGGGGCAGGTCATCGTCAATGCCCTCTGCGCTTATGTTCGTTCGCCGTTCGCGCGGGCATTCAAGGCAGAAGCTTTTGAATCCGATGCACCGCCCGCTAACTATGCGGGTGATTTCGCTACGGATCTGGCGGCTTTTCGTGGTGAGCAGGATGTTCGCCGCGCTGTCTTCGTTGAGATGAGTAAGCGCAGCAGCACCCTTGCTGAAAATGAGAAGGGTGAGGTGGCTGTTGTCCCCGGCGCGTGGAGCGGCTTTGAGTTCGATTTCAGCCGGGCGGTCGTCTTCACCCTCTCGACGGTCTGACTATTGAGAACGCCAATTTCTCTGCGGCAAAGTTCTGCAACGGTTCAGATTTCAGCGGAGCGACTTTTGTGGGCGATGCGAACTTTACCCGGGCGGTCTTTGACCAGGATGCGCGTTTTAGCGACGTAACTTTCATGGGAACGGCGGACTTTAGTAACGCGCGCTTTGTTGGTGATGCGTTCTTCCGCTGGGTAGCTTTTCAACTCTAATGCCGACTTTCGCGAGGCTTCTTTTGAGGGGACGCTGACTTCCACGATACTGCGTTTGCGGCGGATGCGGGCTTTAGCGGCGCTTCCTTTGAGGGGAACGCTGGGTTCTTTTAGGTCGTCTTTTGGCGGTAATGCGAGCTTCTTCAGGACCGATTTTTGCGGGAGTTGCGGAGTTCCGTGAGGCGGTCTTTGAGGGGCATGCCGGGTTTTAACGCGGCAACTTTCTACGACGATGCGCACTTTTAGCCGGGCTACATTTGAGGGGCCTCGCTGGGTTCCGTGATGTGACTTTTGAGGCAGGTGCAGATTTCGCGGGGCGTGCTTTTATGGGCGTTGCCGATTTCTGCGATTCGTCTTTTGTGAAGAGCCCGCCGCTCTTCGTGACTGAAGATGTTGAGTCGGGTGAGGTGTACCGGCTCAGTTCGTCTGCGCGCCTACCGGTTCGGAGTCTGCCAATCAGGAGGCGCATAACTTCGCGGTGTACGAGGACAGCCAGCCTATTCCGCTGGGTACAGCTGGGCTGAACGGCCTGGGCTACCGTATCCCGGTCGGTACGGTGCTCTTCGATCCGTCTTCTTGGGATGAACGGCAGAAGGAATACACGCCCTGAGTGAGCCCGCGCAGTAGACAGAGGCCCCGCCACATTGAATGTGTGGTGGGGCCTTCGTTTATGTCCAGTAGAAGCGCAGGTCAGACAGTTTTACACTAAACCTAAAGGTGCCCATTCTCTCAGAGAAGATAGGAGATTCCTTTGCGTCATCGAACGATGGTTCACCAGGACCTCAGTCTCATTCAGCAGACTCAGGCTTCCCCCTCGATTCAAACAAAAATCCAAAAATCGATACAGTGGATGCCTTACTGCAATTGTATTTAGGATGACCTGGGAGATTGGGCACTAACGGCAATTTTAATTTCATGCCTAATTAATCATTATTTTTACTGTTCTCAATGTTGCACAAACCAATAATTGACTTGACTAGGCTTATTACTGTGCTGATTTTCAGTGGTTTTCGCTGCCTTCATAAAGTAGTAAGCGCTCATAAATCTAAAGAATTAATTATTTTCTTCTTCAAAATCCACCTATTCAGCTCTTTTTGTTTCAATAATCATACCGTGGGCAAAGAACTGCATTTTTCCTGCCTTTAATCCTTAACATATTTAAGTTCATCGGAGACACTGACAAAATCACTACCGCTCTACTTGCTTCAACGGGTGGTATTATTGCAGTGTTTACACTAATTAAAACTCACCAAAAAAACCAAAATGATGAGACGGCTCTAAAGCTCGATACGGACAAGTATCAAGAGCAAAAGAGACAATTTAAAAAGAATATAAAGCAAGAAGCTTACAGAAGCTACCGAGAGCGCACCGGCAGATTCACGCAGAGCGTCGTAGTCGCTACACCACGGCTGTAGAACAACTAGCTAACAAGAATGCGGTCGTTCGTCTCGGCGGTATCTATACCCTTGCAGGCCCTCGTCGATGAATGGCTCGCGGATAAGAGCATCAAAGAGGATACCGACCGACGCAAGGAAGGGCAGATTATTATCAATAACCTTTGTTCATACATTCGCGCGCCTTTTAGCCTTGCAGATTCACATCATATCCTCGATAAGGATTCTCCTACAGAAAAAGAAATAGAGGAATACGGCAGAGAAAATTTCACAAAGCATAAATTAGAATTTCATGAAGAGAAAGATACCCGCCAAGCAATTCTGCATGAAATTAAACTCAGACTAAATAGCGGATACACTATAAATGAAGAGAATGAAGAAATTCCACTAGAAGGCCCTTGGTCAAAAATTTTCACCTCACGATTTTTCGAAGGCTTTTTCTTCTACCCACTGACCTCTCAAGAAGCTTCTTTTTCCCATCCTGTAATTTTTCAAAGAAACAGTGTTTGCAAATAAATTTAATGTTTCAGGTTCAATATTTAACTCAAGAAACAAACTTCTCCAATGCCCGATTCACGCATCAAGATTTCTCGAAAACCTTCAATTTCAAAGGTGTAAGATTTAAGAAATATCTAGATTTAATGGGGCATTTTCGAGTCAACTGCACAATTTTAGAGGCATGCATGCGAGATCGGAGATGAATTTCTAGATGCCATTTTAAAATAGGGGCGGGTTTTCGGGGGTCAACGTTTAGGGATGCTTTATTTTGTGGGTACTAAATTCAGCGAGAATTTTATCTATACCCATATTCTGACGTATCATTAATGGCGTCGAGTTCATGGGAGAAATCACAACATTTCGAGGGCAAAATTTCACTCTTCCTCCTCTCGAATCAGCAGTTTTTGAAGGTAATCTAGATCTTGTAAATACAAGACTTGGCTACTTTACAAAATTCACCAAAGCAATATTTAAAGAAAATATATATTTAGCGGAAACGATATTCCCAAAACACGCAAGACAGACTTTACGAATGCACTATTTCGAGATTCTATATATTACACCTGGGATTCAAATCTCCCATTTGCTCCAATGATAGAACCTTTGGGTGTAATTTTTATACGACAAAAGATGAATCAGTCAAAAAGTCAAGAGCGAAATTCGATATCTACCTCTAGGTGCTCGAATATTCAACCCAGACTCTCCAAATTCTTGGGATGAAGAACAGAAGAGCATAAAGATATCAGTGAACCAGCCTCAACATTTAATGACCTTTGAAACTTTGAAGAAAATAAAATAGCTATCTCAATCTTTTAAACATTTAGCCCGCCGGCCCTGCATCGGCGGGGGTCTTCACATCTGCTCAAGGGTGACTCATTGCAGGCCACTTTGCACTATGCTGAAAGGTGACCATTCCTCTCAGAGAAGATAGGAGAGTTAAACATATGTTCCTCAATCCAGCCGAAGCCTGGCGGTTACTCCTATATGCGCTGGTATAGTTGCCGGTTTCGCTCTATGCGCATCTCAGCAAGATCAAGCAGAAAGTGTTCCCTGTTCTACTGCTGGCTTGGAGCAATCGCGGTCTTCGGGGTGAGCCGCAGCCTTTCTTCCTGCCTATCGCGGTTAACTCAGGTTTTGCGAAAGATGATGATGGCTCAGCTCTTCGCCAGGCTCTTCTCTACACACACCGGTGGTCTTCTAGGTGTCATTACTCTTGGTGAAACTCACCGAAAGAATAACCAGGAAAAAGAGAAAAACGAGAATGACCATACCCGCCAGGTTCATGCAGAACGCCGTAGCCGCTACACCACAGCGGTAGAGCACTGGCTAATGAGAAAGCACCTGTTCGTCTCAGGTGGCATCTATACCCTCACTGGGTTGGTGGATGAATGGCTTGCGGACGATAGCCTCACTAAAGATAAGCAGAAGGAAGAGGGGCAGGTCATTGATTAATAACCTGTGCTCCTATATCCGCTCGCCTTTCCCCTTAACAGAGAAAATTGAAGAATACGAAGCTCACAAGGAACTAAAAAAGCTTGAGGATATAGAATATGAGGAACTCAGCCTAAAAGAGCACCTACGGTTCAAGGCTCTACACACACGTTTTCAAGCATCTGATAAGTATAAAAACCCTGAAGACATAACTGCAGACTATGCAAAGCTTCACGAAGAACAGGACGTACGCCGCGCTATCTTCGTTGAAATGAGCAAGCGCAGTAGCAAGGTCAGCGTAGATAAGAGCAAGGAGGTAACCGTTACCCCCGGTGCATGGAGCGGTTTCAAATTCGACTTCAGCCGCGCACCTATTTTCTACCCCTTAAACAACCTCACCATTGAACAAGGCAATTTTGCCTCCACCCGATTCTACGGTAAAGCAGACTTCGAGGGCGCGAAGTTCGCCAGAGACGCATACTTCACAGATGCAAGGTTCGCCGAGACGCATACTTCACAGATACAAAGTTCGCCGGAGACGCATACTTCGGGGGCGCAGAGTTCACCGGAGACGTAGGAGCTAACAAAGCGGAGTTCATCGGAGACGCATACTTCGGGGGCTCGGGGTTCATCGGAGACGCATACTTCGGAAGTGCTAAATCACCAGAAACGCAGACTTCAAGGGCACGGAGTTCATCGGAATCGCAGACTTCGGAAGTGCGGAGTTCATCGGAATCGCAGACTTCTGGGTACGGGGTTCACCGACTACACAAAACTTCAGATGTCATATTTCGAAAGTCTGCACCCAGATTTGCAGATGACTTCGGCTCTGCCCTGGTTCTCTGCACAGGTGAATCAGAAAGGACTCACACTTTCTCATCTAGGAAGGACGGCTGATCTATCTCATCGTGGAACGACTGTACTCCCCCTATGTCATTCACTCAAGATTCCCTCGGGGCTGTACTCTTCGACTCGACGTCCTGGGACGAAGAAAAGCAGGAATATACTCGCATCAGTGAGCCCTGCACAGTAAAAACCTAGCTCTCCTCTACCTTCGCGTGCCCTCGCACGCCCGCGCCGAGTGCGTCTCACGAGCGCATCCGCCCATCATCGAACCGTCCAAAGAACTACAGCAAGCCCCCGCCGCGTCCGACCGCCCGGCGCCCCACCGATACACTAGAACCATGCGACCGAATCATGACTCGTCTGCACCGGCAACATCTGCCGCTCACCCGTCGGCGAATACCTCATCCGCCAGCACGCCCAAGAAGCCAGCGTACCCGTCACCGTCACCTCCAGCGGCATCAGCAACGAAGAAGAAGGCAACCGCATCGACCCGCGCGCCGCCGCGCAGCTCACCGCCGCGGTATCGACCCGTCCGCGCACCGCGCCAGCGTCTTCACCGTCGAGGACTTCGACCGCAACGACCCTCATCCTCGCCATGGACGCACCCCACTACCTGCGCCTCAGCCCTCGCCCGCAACGACGACGACAAAGCCAAAATCCGCATGATGCGCAGCTCGACCCGAAGGGTCACCACCACCCACCTGGACCAGCTCGGCATCTACGACCCCTGGTACGGTAGCGAACGCGACTTTCGTGTACACCACCGACCTCATTGACGCCGCCGCACGCGGCCCTCATCAACCACCTCAAGCAGGAAGGCAACGCGCATGAGTCAGCGTATCCCCTGAACCAGAACCGCCGCGTCACCGGCACCACCGAAATCCTGGAACTCTGCAAAGACATGTCTGCGCCTGGAGCACGGCATCGGCAACGACTTTCGACATGGACACCGCCGAATTCGCCGAATTCCGTGAGCAGTTCTCGTGCCGACTTCGCGCAGATCCCGCTGATCATCGGCATTGACGGCCGCAGGGCACCGGCAAGACCAGCCTCGCCGCGCGCCTGAGCAGGAGCTCACCGCCGCCGGAGCACAGCGTGCACGTGCTGCACCTGGACGACTTTCTACCCCGGCTGGGACGGCCTCTTCGACGGCGTGGAGGCGTGGGACGCACTCTCCGTGCAGCTGACCGAAGGTATTGCCGGGACCTACACCCCGTGGGATTGGGAGGCGGGCGCCCCCGGTGAGGTGCGCACCGTCGACCCGGCGGCTACGCAGGTCATCATCTGTGAGGGTGTCGGCGCGATTGCTGGGCGCTGCTGAGGTGCGTATCCTCGCCACCGCCCCGGACGAAGTGCGTTACAGAACGCGCCATGGCTCGTGACGGTGACACGTTCCGCCCGCACTGGGAACGCTGGGACGAAGCAGGAGGAGGCGCCGCTCGCCGAAATCCCGGAGGACTACGCGACCGTGGACTTCATCTACGACAGCGCGGCGCAGTAGCAGCCGTCTACAAGACAGTAGGGCCCAATGCTTTGTGTATCTCGAGGCATTGGGCCCTACGGCTATTCAGAGGCTGTTTTATTCAGGCACTGTTTTATTCAGGCGCTGTTTTACTTAGGCATGGGAGCCGGGCTGGCGGATTCCATGCGGTCTTTATCCCAGTAGGTTGAGCTGTGATCCGGCGCATGAGTGGAGGGCTGTGCCGTCTTTGCCGTTACCCGGGTTGTTATGAGAAAGCACGGCAAGGGTTACGAGCAAGACGCAAGCTATGAGTAGCAGGATGCATAGCAAATATTTGTAGTAGTGGTTGCGCATCTGAGGTGCTCCCTCCGGTCGTACCGCGTGGTATGACCAGCGTAAGTTATGCGGTTGGAGCCAGCAATGCTTCTCAGGAATATTTCTCAAATATCTCTTCAGTGCTGGGCTTTGGGGGGGCTGAGCGGCAGGCACAAACCGCTCAAGGGGCGGTGTTATCTCTCAACGGGCGTGGCTAACACGCCCTTTGTCCCAGATGCGTTGGGTGCAACCACGTTTTTCCGGAAGCGCTTCAGGGTATCGCACAGCCGCTCTCCGCAGCGGAGCAAGGAGAGGCGGAGCGTCTGTGCGACGGGTGCCCCTGCGTAGGCGCGGAGGAAATATGTGGCGCACCTTCCCCCTACCCCTGTAGGAGCGTGGATAACACCGTCCCGTCTGCGTACCCTCCGCGAGCCTTCCTCCTCCCGCACCGAAAAATGTCAAACATTTAACTTACGAAGCCACACCCATTCTGCTACCGTAGAAAAGTTGTGCTTCCAGCCTGCGCAAGCTCATCCCCAGGGGCGGTACCGCCGCATCCACGTTGTGTAGAGCCGCAGGCGCCGTTGCACGCGCATCACGCAGAAAGAAAAACTAAGGCTAATGTCTTCGAAGTCGATTAAGACCTCTTTTGGGCTATCGCCCCTTTTCATTGTTGTTTTGGCGCTGCTGACTGCTATCGCACCGCTGGCTACGGACATGTACCTGGCGGCGCTGCCCGCAGTCGCTGAGAACCTGAACACCACCAGCACAAAACGCATCGCTCGACGTTGAGCGGGTTCATGGTCGGTATGGCGCTCGGCCAGCTGGTCGTGGGTCCGCTGTCGGATAAGACGGGCCGCCGCAAGCCGCTGCTGATTGGTGCGGTCATCTGCTTTATTGCGACGGTGGCGTGTGGTTTCGCGCCGAATATTGAGCTGCTGATTTTTGCGCGTTTCATGATGGGTTTCGCCGGTTCGATTGGTGCGGTGCTGGCGCGTTCCATCGTGGCTGATACGACTCAGGGACTGGCGACCGCTAAGCTTCATGGGCGTCACGATGATGATTAACGGCTTCGCGCCGGTGCTTGCGCCACTGTTTGCGGTTGGGTGCTGTCGTGGGGTAATTGGCGTGATATTTTCCATGTGCTCAGCGTGATTACCGCGGTTATGATGCTCGGTGTGGTCTTCGTGATTAAGGAGACCCTGCCGGTGGAGGAACGCTACCAGGGTACCGCCCTGAGCGTGTACTCGGAGCTACCGAAGGTCTTCAAGATTCGCCGCTATCTGGGTTTCATGCTGACGATGTGCTTCGCGTTTGGTGCGCTGTTCTCGTACATTTCCGGTTCGACGTTTGTGTTGCAGAAGATTCTGGGCTTGTCCGAGACTGAGTTCACGATCGTGTTCGGTGTGAACTCGTTCGGTATTGTGCTGTTCAGTGCGATTGCGACGAAGCTGGTTGGTCGTGTGGCGCGCGCCGCATCGTGAACGTCGGCGTGGTGAGCCTGCTCGTGGTTTCTGCGCCGCTGACGGTCAGCTTCCTGGTCGGTATTTCGCTGGTGCCGACGCTGGTTCTGCTGTTCCTGCTGACCTGCTCGTGCGGTCTGATTTTTGGTAATGCTTCGGCGTTGGCGTTGAACGAGGCGCGCCACATGGCGGGTAGTGCGTCGGCGGTGATGGGCACGGTTCAGGCGCTGCTGGGTGCGTTGGCGGCGCCGCTGGTGTCGATTGCTGGTGAGCATGAGTACCTGCCGATGGGCTTCTCCATTTTGGGTTTCGCGGTCCTGACGGCGCTGGTGCTGTGGACGACGCCGCGTAGCGATTCGACCACTCGGCGGACGGTCGAGAGCCTACGAAAGTCTGCCCCGGCGGCGGGCCACTAGCCGTTCACAGGTACATATCTCGTACGGCATGCCCAGGAGGGGCGGTAGTTATCCGTAAGCGACATCAGGGTGTCCGAAGCGAAGCGAGGACGGTGCCCCTGTAGGAGCGTGGATAACACCGTCCCATTCTGCGTATCTTCCTCGCCGGTTAGGGGATGCGAACGTACAATAAAACTATGTCTAGTACCGTAATTCTTCTGAACGAGCAGAACCCGCAGGGCATCTTCGTTGACCCGTCCGTGCCCCTCATCAGCGTTGATGATCAGGGCTTCACCCGCGGCGACGGCGTCTTCGAGACCATGCTGTCGGTCAACCGCCGCGTGCGTAAGCTCGGCATGCACCTGTCCCGCCTCGAGTCGTCGGCGCGCATGCTGGATCTGCCCTGACCCGGAACCCGAGATTCTGCGTTCGGCGGTGGAGCGCCTCATGCGTGAGGCGACCGCCGGTGCCGAGACTGCGCTGGGCGAAGAGCACATCGTGAAGATCATTATTTCGCGCGGCCCCACCCAGGCGGTGACTTCCATGCAGCCGGGCCCGTACACGCCGCTGATTGCCTCGCCGGTGCCCGCGTCCATCGTGAAGCGCCGCACCGAGGGTGTGAAGGCGATGCTGCCGCCGCGTGGCCACGAGCCGATGGATAACAGCGCTCACCCGTGGCTGCTGGCGGGCGCGAAGACCCTCTCTACGCGGTGAACATGGCGGTTCTGCGGTACGTGCAGGAGCGCGGTGCGACGACGCTATCTTCATCACTGACGAGCGTCGCGTGCTGGAGGGCGCCACTCTTCGGTGCTGGTCTGCCAAGATTGAGAACGGCAAGAAGGTGCTGTACACGCCTGAGCCGAGTCACGGCATCTCTTCCCCGGTACCACGCAGGGCGCGGTGTTCGAGGCGGCACGCCAGGCTGGTTGGGAGCTGGGCTTTCGGTCCCGCTCTACCCGCAGGATTTGTTCGAGTCGGACGGCGTGTGGTTGGCGTCGTCGGTGCGTCTGATTGCGCCGGTGACCCACCTGAACGGTACGGCGCTGGCGCATGACCCGGAGCTGACTGCGACGCTGCTGAACTACCTGGCGCAGCAGAGCTAAACGCATGCAAAAAGGGGACGGTATCATCCGAGCGAGGATAATACCGTCCCTTTGTGCTGTCTATGGTCAAGGACAGGAGGTGCCGTACCTTCCTGTTCGGTAGTAGCGGGTGTAGCCGCATTTTCCGGAAGCGCCCTCAGGGTGTCAGCCCGGACGCTCTCCGCAGCGAAGCAAGGAGGAAGCGGAGCGTCCGGGTGACGGGTGCCTCTGCGTAGGCGCGGAGGAAATATGCGGCACCCCGCCTCCCCCTGTAGGAGCGAGGATGATGCCGTCCCTTTTCGTATATCTGGAGAAGCTCTCTAGGAACGAGGGCGAATACCGTCTCCCAAGCGGAACCACGAAAGCAGAACCGCAAGCTACTGCCGGAAAGAACTAGCCCCAGAGGAACTGGATCGTACCCGCCGCAATAGATGCGCCGTACGCAACAGCGATAATGACGGCGGCGGCAATGCTCACGTGCACGTCACGCGGCGAATAGGACGGCACACGAGCCCAGGTGCGTTCGCCTGCGCCGAAGCCGCGCGCCTCCATGGTGATAGCCAGGCGGGAGCCGCGGCGGATAGCCTGCACGAGCAGGGCGAAGCTTTTGCCCGCCGAAAAGTTTGTGCGCGTCCGGCGAGGGATTGGCCTGCGCCGAGTCCGCGGGCGCGTCGTGCCCGGCCGAGGGCGTTCCATTCGGCGAAGAGAATGCCGACGAGGCGCAGGGCGGCGACGGTGGCGAGCACGAACCGGGAGGGCAGTTTGAAGGTTTGTGCGAGGGAGTCGCCGAGGTCGGTCGGGTCGGTGGTGAGTACGAATGCGAGGGTGGGTAGGACCATGGCGAGGGAGCGGATCATCATGGCTGCGCCGACGGCGGCGGAGTCGGTGGTGATGCTGTTGAAGCCGAGGTCGAGGATGGTGGTGCCGCTTTTGGCGCTGAGCATGGCGACGGACCAGCCGGTGGTGATGACGGCGATGAGGATGGGCCAGAAGCGGGCGAGGACGTTGACGGGTCGGAATCCGACGAGGATGAATCCGAGCAGTTCGAGGGCGAAGAGGATTCCGGAGGTGAGGGGGTCGCGCACGATGAGTGCGGCGATGATGAGGGTGAAGGAGACGATGAGTTTTACGCCGGCGTTGAGGTTGCTGAAGTAGCTGGTTCGGTCGATGGTGCCGAAGAAGTCGGTGTTCATGCGTTCTCCTTTCCGGGGGTGGTGGTGGCTTCGAGGGTGATGGGGTTGCCGCCGAGTGCGGCGGTGTAGTCTTCGTCGTGGGTGATGGAGATGACGGCGGTGCCGCCTGCGAGGAGTTCGCGGATGAGGTCGACGAGTTCTGCCCAGGTGCGTGCGTCTTGGCCGAAGGTGGGCTCGTCGAGGATGAGGATTCTGGGTGCGGTGGCGAGCGCGGAGGCGACGGAGAGTCTGCGTTTTTCGCCGCCGGAGAGGGTGAAGGGGTTGGCGTCGAGTAGGTGGGTTGAGGCGTAGGTGGGCCGCGAGTTCGTTGGTGCGGGCGGTGAGGTCGTCTTCGTCGAGGGGTTCGCGGGTGAGTGCGGCGAGTCGGCGGGGGCCGAGTTCGAGTTCTTCGCGTACGGTTCCGCGGATGAATTGGTATTCGGGTTCTTGGAAGACGTAGCCGATGCGGCTGAGCATTTGGGCGGGGGTCCAGGTGGGCACGTCCCAGTGGGCGCGCTCGCCGCCGTGGTTGCCGCCGTGGTTACCGTCGTAATTACGGAGCGCGTCGGTGGCGGTGAGGGTGCCGTTGGGTGCGGTGAGGAGCCCTGCGAGGGTGAGGGCTAGGGTTGATTTGCCGGCGCCGTTGGGCCGGAGCACGCTGAGGTGTTCGCCGGCGTGCAGGGTGAGGGTTGATGCCGCGCGCAGTACGGGCAGGTCGGTGGGTGCGGGTGCGGGGGTGTCGCCGAGGCGTTTGATGGTGCGTCGGCGTGCGCGTCGTTGTTTGGGGGTGGGTTGTGCGCGGGTGATGCTGAGGTTTTCGGCGCGGAGTAGCGCTTCGCCGCCCTCGTTTTCACCGCCCGCAATATTACCGGTCTGCGGCGCACGCGGCACGTAGTTGGGTACCCACACGCCTGCGTCGATGAGTTCTCGGCGGGCTTCGGTGAGTACGGTGTCGGGTGCGCCGTCGTGGGTGATGGTGCCGCCTTCGCCGAGCACGATAATGCGGTCCATGCGGCGCCCAGATGCTCACGCGGTGTTCTACGACGAGCAGGGTCGCTCCGGTGGCTTGCGCGGCGGCAAGGATGCTGTCGCGTACTTCCTGCACGCCGGAGGGGTCGAGGTTGGCGGTGGGTTCGTCGAGGATCATGGCGCCGGGGTGCATCGAGAGGATGCCCGCCAGGCCGAGGCGCTGCTTCTGCCCGCCGGACAGCGCGCTGCTGGGGTGGTCGAGGGGCAGGTCGTTGAGCCCTACGGCGGTGAGGGCTTCGGTGACGCGGCCCCAGATTTCTTCGCGGGGTACGCGCAGGTTTTCGGGGCCGAACGCGACGTCGTTGCCGACGGTTGCCATGACGATGGAGGATTCGGGGTCCTGCTGCATCATGCCGGCGGTGCCGCGTGCTTCGGCGGGTGCTTGGCCCGTTGATGGGTGATGGTGCCGCCGGCGGATTCGCCGTCGTCATCGTGGAGCACACCGGCGATGGCGTGCAGGAGCGTCGATTTGCCGGCGCCGGAGGTGCCCAGCAGCAGGACTTTTTTCACCGCTGATGGTGAGGTTGAGTCCGCTGATGACGGGTTCTGGGCGTCCGGGGTGGTGCCAGCTGAAGTTGTTGAGCTCTGATGAGCCCCGCGCGGTGTTGCTTCCATGATGGTTCCTTAGCCTTTTGTGTGCGCAGTGTGCTGAGTGGTGACCGTGTGTGTGCCGAGTGGTGACTAGTTGCTGGTGGTTAGCGGCTGGTCTTGCCGGATGCCAGCGAGGAGAGCACACCGGTCTTGGCGAGGTTCTGCACGAGAATCCACGCCAGGAAGCCTGCGATAACTGCACCGGAGATGACGGCGCATGCTACGTAGATGATTGCCTTGACCGGTTCCATGTCGGGGTAGTAGATGAAGATTTCGTTAACGCCCATGAACAGGCCGCTGAGTGCACCGGCGAAGATGGCGACGGTTGCGTTCCAGCGGCGGTAGCGGAAGATTGCGAAGGCGATTTCAGCGCCGACGCCCTGGAAGAGGCCCGCGATCAGGATTTCGCCGCTCCATGCGCCGCCGGTGAAGAGTACGGAGATGAATGCTGCGACGATTTCGCCGAAGAGTGCGGCACCGGGCTTGCGGATGAGCAGACCGCCGAGGGTGCCGCCGAGTAGCCACGCGCCGGCGACGATGGGGCGGAATTCGGGTGCTGCTACGAGTGCGGTTTTGGCGGCGGGGCCGACTGCGATGTCCCAGATCCAGAAGATGACGGCGCAGGCTACTGCGATAACTGCGGCGATGACGATTTCGTTGACTCGCCAGCGCAGGTTCGGCTTCTTCGCTGCCTGTGCGGGTGCCTGGGTAGATGCCTGGGAGGCGGGGGTTGCGTTCTGTGACATTGGTGGTCCTTCCGTCGTTGGAAGGGGAATGTCCTCGCCCTCTGATTGGACGAGGGCATTGAGAAGAAATTCGACTCCCTACGCCGGTACTAACCGGATCAGGTTCGAGGGTCTGCTTAGCACTCTCAGCGCCTCGGTGGCGCTCCCCTGTCGTGTGGGGTTCCTTGTCCGTACCGTTGTGGTGCGGGTGGAAACCCAGGTTCGATTGTAGGCGTGTCTGGCTGTTCGTGCCAATTTACCGCTTTTTGTTTCGCTTTTCTGCCCACATCACAGAATTGCACGGTGTACAATTTTGGGACGGAGAGGTTCCAAGGCGGCACGAACGCCTTAAACCCTATACGCTAGGGAGTGGCGCTCTTTTCTCACCCAACCCCGAAGGGGTTCACGGGCAGACGCCGCATCGTATACAGCTAAGGAGATACATATGAACCCCGTCGCTAAGCTTGCTCTTGCGGGTATCAACATGGGCGCTGCTGCCCTGGTTGGTAAGGGCCTGGGCGCAGCCTGGACCAAGGCTACCGGCAACCAGCCTCCCGCCATTTCCCACGAGTCTGAAGACACCCTGCGTCAGGTCATCCTCTGGACCGTTCTGACCTCCGTCGCGGGTGCTGTGGTGAGCTTCGGTATTGCTCGCCTGCAGCGTCGTTTCTTCAACTAAGACTTTGCGCCTTCCGCGCGAAAGTTCATGAACTAGGCGGTACGTATCTCCACTCGGTACGTACCGCCTGGTGTTCCATCTTCAGCACGCCCGCCCCACTTCAGCCGGTTTCATGCCGCCGCTACGCTGAAGCGCCACCTCGGCATCCGAAAGCACAACTATGACTATTTTCTTCTCCCCGCCCGTAAGACGAAGGCTCAGCGTAGGGTCGTTGACCACGCGAATAGCCGCCGCTCGATCGCGTCCTGGGTCATGTGGATGTTGGCTCGTCGAGCTTCGACTCGATTATGACGACCTTCATCTTCACCGTGTACCTGACCAGCAGCTACTTCGGCACTCCCGAAGAGACTTCTTCGGCGTTGTCTTTGGGTCTGACCATTGCCGGTTTCCTGATTGCTATCCTGGCGCCGGTCACCGGTCAGCGTAACGACAAGTCCGGCAAGGGCATCTTCTGGCTCGGCGTGAACACGCATACTGCTGGTCGGCCTCGATGGCGGCGTGCTTTCTTCGTGGGCCCCCACCCCGCAGTACCTGTGGCTGGGTGTCGACCCTGATTTCTGCGGCGAGCGTGTTCAGCGAGTTCGCGTACGTGAACTATAACGCCGTGCTACCGCGCATCTCCCACCCGGAGAATATCGGTAAGATTTCGGGCGCCGGATGGGCTGCCGGCTACATTGGCGGCATCCTGGCGCTGGCTGTGGTGCTGTGGGGTTTTGTGCTACTCCCGAGGTACTCGGCCTGACCACCGATAACGCCCTGAATATCCGTGCGGTCGCGCTGTTCGCCGCCGCCTGGTGCCTCATCTTCTGCCCTGCCGCCGCTGGTGCGTATGCGCACCCGCGAGCGCTTTCCCGCCGGAGGTGCTGCCCACCCGCGAACTGCGTTTCCTGGAGCTCGGTATGGAGCGTCTCCCCTGCTCGTCAGGGCGGTCTCGCTCGCCTCCTACAAGGCGCTGTGGCGCACGATTCGTCGGCTGAAGATGACGTCCCCGCAGACCCTGTGGTTCCTGATTGCTTCGGCGGTGTTCCGTGATGGTCTGTCCGGTATTTTTACGTTCGGCGGTATTCTCGCGGCGGGCACGTTCGGTTTCAGCACTTCCGAGGTGATCCTGTTCGGTATTGCCGGTAGCGCTGTCGCGGCGGCTGGCGCGATCCTGGGCGGCTACCTGGATGACTACCCGGGCCCGAAGGCGATTATTGTTATCTCGCTGGTCGGCATTATCTTGGCGGCTACCCTGTTGCTGTTCTTCCCCGAACCGGGCGTGTTCTGGGTATGCGCCCTGCTGCTGTGCCTGTTCGTGGGTCCGGCGCAGTCGGCGTCCCGCACCTTCCTGGCGCGTCTGGCGGACCCCGGTACTGAGGGTGAGCTGTTCGGCCTGTACTCGACCACCGGTCGTGCCACGAGCTTCCTGGCACCGATGCTGTTCGGTCTGTGCGTGAGCATCATGGGCGCGCAGATTTGGGGTGTGCTCGGTATTCTGATCGTTGTGGTGGCGGGCCTGCTCCTGCTGCTGCCGGTGAAGGCGCCCGGTCCGCTGCGTATGCGTGCGGCTCGCCGCGAGCAGAAGCGTGAACAAAGCGCCGCGACAAGTGCAGATTGCAAGGCGTCGTCGGGCTAAGCGTCCTGCAAACCCCGCAACACAAGCCTGCAAACGCAACCTCGTAAACGCACTTTGAAACAGGGAGGGCGGGAGAAGATCATTCTTCACCCGCCCTCCCTCGTGCTTAAGCAGTGCCTACCAAGCAGTGCCTATCAGAGCAGAGCTCAGTAAAGCCGCGCCAGAGAGCCGTGTCAGTAAGCCCGTCAGAGACCCTGGCTAGTCGTCCACCACGTCATCCTCATCATCAGAGACAGCATCCTCAGAGGAATCCAGCGCATTCTGCTGCTCCTCCTCATCCAGAACCTCATCGCTGGTCATCTGAGCCCAGGTCGCGTCATCAATCAGCGGATCATCAATCACACGAACCCACAGCATCGAACCAGCCGCCAGAGCGCTCAGGTTCTCGTCATACGCCTCCGCAGGCAGACCCTCAAAGATCTCAGCCAAACGCGCAAACAGGTCATCGTACGAAATGTCGCCCTCAGCCTGCAGCCAGCACTCAGCCGCAAACTCAGACAGCTCATTCAGCTCAGTGTCGCACAGCAGCAAGAACGGGCCGTCCTCACCCACACGCACACCCGAAGTACCCGGCATACGAGACACCGCAATCGTACCGTTCAAGAACACACCCGGCAGGTGATCCTCAACCGTGTACTTCTCCAGGCTCTCAACCTCATCAGCGTTCGGCAGCTCGCCACCATTCAGCAGATCCTGAACCAGCGGCAAAGTATCCTCAACCTCCGAGTACACCAGGCGCCACACGCCACCGCAACGCTCCACCAGCTTAGCCAGCGACACAACGCCCTCAGGGTGACGCGCCAGACCCGAACTCTGCTCACTCAAGAACACCAGAGCCTCATGCAGCGGAACACGCTCAAAATACGGCTCCGAAGCCGACTCATCACGAGAAATGAACACAATACGCGACAGCTCATAGCTGAGGTCATCACGATCAACCACGTTCAGGCCCAGTCCACCGGGTTCTGCTGATCCTTCGGCGCATTCGGGTCAACAATCACCGACAACGGCTTCGGATACGGCGACACAACACCCTCATCCGAAATAATCGCAGTCTCATCAGTCAGGTACGCAAACTTCGAACCCAAGAAACGCGACGCAGTGGTCTTACCGCTACCAGAAACACCCACCAGCGCCACAGCGCGCTTCGACTCAGGGTCACCAATAACAGCCGCATGCAGCATCACACCGCGACCAACCAGCTGCTCAATCATCGCCAACGTAATACGGCTCGTCAGATCCTGCATACCCGAATCATCATCAGCCACACGCAGCGTCGAAACCTTATCAAACGAACCCATCAACGGATTCGCCAAATCCATCACCGACTCATCAGTCGGCGCATGAACCAACATCACCTGATCAAAACGAGACAACGAAGCATACGCCTCATCAGGAGTATCAAAAAACTCCGGAGCAAGAGGCTCCCACGCCTTCTTAAAACGCTCCACAAAAGAGTCCGACATATCAATCAGATACAAAGAAACTTCCGCGCCAGCAACACGCAGAACAACAGGCTTCAGATTCATCAAAAATCCTTAGAGAGTGAGAGATAAAAACCCGCACGCGAGTGAACGCACGAGCACAACAGGCGAAAAACCGCCCAACGCGGGCGCACAAACACACAGCCTGCACGCCCGCACCCCAAAGCGGGAAAGACTAAGACTCCACAGAACCATCCGCAGGAATCATCGTCTGATGAAAATTCAAATAACTACGCGAAGCAGTCGGGCCACGCTGACCCTGGTAACGGTTACCATACGCACCAGAACCATACGGATGCTCAGTCGGGCTACTCAAACGGAAGAAACACAACTGACCAACCTTAGAACCCGGCCACAACATAATCGGCAAAGTCGCCATATTCGACAACTCAAGCGTCACATGCCCCGAAAAACCAGGATCAATAAAACCAGCCGTAGAGTGAGTCAGAAGACCCAGACGACCCAACGACGACTTACCCTCCAAACGGGCAGCCACATCATCAGGCAGGGTCACCTTCTCATACGTAGAACCCAACACAAACTCACCCGGATGCAGAATAAACGGCTCATCAGGAGCCACCTCCACCAGGCGCGTCAAATCCTCCTGCGGCTGAGCAGGATCAATATGCGGGTACTTATGGTTATCGAACAGACGGAAGAAACGATCAATCCTCACGTCCACACTTGCAGGCTGAATCATCGACTCATCGAACGGATCAAGAACGATGCGCCCATCAGCAATCTCTTGACGAATATCGCGATCTGAAATAAGCACGCTTTAAAGGATACCTGGCAACACCACCCACGTGCAGGCATCCACCCAGCCCCAGCACACAGGCCTCACATCACATTTCAACCCCGCCACCCCGCACACAAACAGCCGCAACATATTTCACGCTCGACAAGCAGGCGCGATACACTGAAAAAGGATGCGGCTGTAGCTCAATGGTAGAGCGCACGCTTCCCAAGCCTGATACGCGGGTTCGATTCCCGTCAGCCGTTTGCTCTACAGCCCCTGACCAGTTCGGTATGGGGGCTTTTAGTTTTTAGGTTGGATGCGGTGGTTGGGCTCGGTTGATCGGTCGAGGCGGTATGTTCCTTGCTCCCTGCAGGGAACCTGTCCTCGCTTCGCGTCGGACACCCTGATGTCGCGACGGAACATACCGGCCTCTCCCTGCCTCTTCCCTCTCCGGGCAGGTGGAGTAGTGGGTGCAGCTGCCGCGGCAGGGGTGCGAACCGCGGCTACTCGGCTTGGGAAGAGTGTGCGCGGAGAGGGGGAAGGAATACTGGGCTGGGTACCGCAGGCAGCTCGCCAAGATTGAATATTGGGTTCAGGGTACTCACCACAGGCTTTGCGCGCGCACGGCTCAGCTATACCTTCCTGAAGCGACATCAGGGTGCCTGAGGCCTGCGAGGGCGGGTGCCCCTGTAGGAGCGAAGGAAGTATAGCGCGCCGGCCTCTCCCCGCACAAGCGAGGAATGCACCCCGTCAGACATCTCAAAAGTTTGAAGAATGTTCAACTCACCACACAGCTGTGCTAACCTAACCACAGAAATTCGATGCAAGAATTTCTCAAAACATCTACTCGACGACGAATCGTAGACCCGCATGAACCGCGAAACGCACCCCTACACCACCCCCTGCACGCCCCTCGACCTGAACCTCTACCTCGTCACAGGCAACAACCCCTCGAAACCGTCCGGGCAGCCAAACACGCCACCTGCATCCAAGTCAGGTCCAAACCCATCAGCGCGTGCGAGCTCTACCAGCTCACCGAAGCTATCGCCGGCATCATCCAGCCGCACCAGACCCTCCTCATCGACGACCGCGTAGACGTCGCCCTCGCGTTGCGTGCCCGCGGCGTGCGCGTTGACGGCGTGCACATCGGTCAAGACGACCTACCCGTAGCCGACGCCCGCGCCCTCCTCGGCGCCGACGCGATCATCGGTCTGACCACCGGCACCCGGCAGCTCGTCGAAGAATCCAACAAAAATCGCGCACCTTATCGACTACATCGGCACCGGGCCGTTCCGCCCCAGCCCCACCAGCAGTCCAACCGCCCGCCCCTCGGCATTGATGGGCTCCGCGAACTTGCTGAACTGTCCGCCGTACCGACCGTAGCTATCGGCGACATCACCCCGAAGACCGCCCCGCCATCCGCACCACCGGAGTTGCCGGAATCGCTATGGTCCGCGCCTTCGTCGATAACCCCGCGCTGCAGGCATAGCCATGACCATCACCATCATTGGCGGCGGAATCATTGGCCTCACCACCGCGTTTGAGCTCACCGAACGCGGTGAGAACGTGCACCTCATCGACGCCGAAACCAGCGACTACGGCACCGCTGACGACGGCACGGCACTTCACCCCGCCGCCAGCCACTACGCCGGCGGCATGCTCGCGCCCATCGCAGAAGTGCAATTCCAGCAGGACGCGCTCTTCCCGCTCATGACCGCCAGCGCCGACGCCTACCCCTCCTCATGGACAGGCTCAGCCGCGCCACCGACCTGCCCACCGGCTACGACACCACCGGCACGCTCATCGTCGCTACCGACCGCGCCGACGCCGAGCACCTGCAACGCACCCGCGCCTACTACCGATATGAACCGCCCCGCGGACCCCGTCACCCCTGACGCAGGCGCGCGCCCTCGAACCGCTCCTGGCACCGCGTATCGCCGGCGCTGTGAGCATCCCCAGTGACCATCAGCTACACCCGCGGCTCGCGAGGCGCGCCTCAAAGACGCCCTCACCCGCCGCGGCGTCACCTTCAGCACCGAACGGGTCACCGACCCGGACGCGGGCGACATTATCTGCGCTGGACTAGGGGCAACACTGCACGGGGACTACCCGCTACGCCCCGTCTACGGTGACATTCTGCGTCTGCGCGCCCCCCGGCCCATCCTCAAGCATGTGGTGCGCGGCTACGTGAACTCCCGCCCTGTCTACCTCATCCCCCGCCCGGACGGGGAGCTGTGCATCGGTGCGACCAGCCGCGAAGACCACCGCACACTGCCCGCCATTGACGGCGTACACCAGCTACTGCGTGACGCAATCCGCCTGGTGCCCGCCGTTGAAGAGTGTGAGCTTCTGAGGCGAACGTCGGCGCCCGCCCCGGCACCCCGGACGACCTGCCCATCTTTGGGCACCGCACCCGTGCCGACGGCACCCGCCAGCTCGTGTCCACGGGCTATTTCCGCCACGGCATTCTGCTTGCCGCGCTCGCCGGTAAGGTCGGCGCGGAGGTCGCCTGCGGGGCTGAGATTCCGCCCATCATGCAGGCATGCGACCCAGCACGATTCACCCACTAAACACAGTCCCCGCCGGATGCACCCGGCACCCTCACGAAAGGATTTCGCATGATCATCATCTACAACGGCGAACCGCTAACCACCAACGCCCCCACCGTATTTGACCTTGTCATGGACCAGTTTGGTACCGAAAATGGCGTGGCTGTGGCGCTCAACCGCAGTATCGTGCCGCGTTCCACGTGGCTGGATGTGCCGCTGAACGAGGGGGATAGGGTGGATGCCCTCACCGCCGTTCAGGGCGGCTAATTCTCCAGCCTGAACCGGAGAAATACCCACCGGCAAAAAAGAACAGATATTCTCGGTTTTTGTTCCCTAAACCGGGCGCACTGTAGCGCCCCGCACCAACCAGCAAACCCCGTTATCTAGACGTTCCCACAGAGGAGAACACCATGAGCCTCACACCGCTCACCATCGGCGACCGCACCTTCACATCCCGCCTCATCATGGGTTCCGGAGGCGCAACCAGCATGGACCTGCTCGAGCAGGCGCTCATCGCCTCCGGTACCGAAATGACGACCGCTGCCATGCGCCGTCACGCCGCAGGCACTCCCCATTTTTCCGCTTCTGCAGAAGCTCAATATGCGCCGCCGCCCAATACCGCTGGGTGCCGCACCGCAGCCCGATGCGGTGATGACCGCGATGCTCGCCCGTGAGGCGCTGGGTACTTCCTGGGTAAAGGTCGAGATCATCCACGACGAAGACACCCTGCCGCCGGACACCGTGGAGCTGTTGAATGCTTGCGAGCAGCTGGTCGCCGAGGATTTCACGGTACTGCATATACTTCTGACGATCCGGTGGCTGCCGCTCGCCTGGAGGATGCGGGCGTTGCGGCGGTTATGCCGTTGGGCGCGCCGATTGGTACCGGTCTGGGCATTTTGAACCCGCACAATATTGAGCTGATTGCTTCTCGCGCGCAGGTTCCGGTGGTTCTGGATGCTGGTGTGGGTACCGCCTCCGATGCGGCGCTGGCGATGGAGCTCGGCTGTGATGCGGTGTTGTTGGCGTCGGCGGTGAATCGTGCTGAGGATCCGGTTGCGATGGCTCAGGCGATGAAGTTTGCGGTGCAAGCGGGCGCGTTGGCGCGTGAGGCTGGCCGTATTCCGGTGCGTGAGCACGCGAAGGCGTCGTCGCCGTCGGAGGGTTTTGTCTCGTGGATGTAAACCTTTCCCCTACCCCGGTGAATCCGGAGCATGCACGTCTGGATCGCGAGCGCACGGACCGTCAGCGTCGCCTGCCGGGCTTTGATCAGGATGCTGGCGGCCGCCCGCGTGTTGGTGATTGGTGCTGGTGGTTTGGGTTGTCCGGTGGTGCAGGCGTTGGCGGCGGCTGGCGTGGGGTATCTGCATATTGTGGATTCTGATTCGGTGGAGCTGTCGAATATTCAGCGTCAGCCGCTTTTTGGTGTGCCTGATGTGGGTAAGCCGAAGGCGGAGGTTGCGCGCGCCGTGCCCTGAGCTGTGCCCGTCGTTGACGGTTGAGACAACGATTCGGCATGTGGATGCGTCCTGGATTTTTGGATCTTTTGCCGCCTCGGCACCGGATTGTGTGGTGGATTGTACGGATACGTTTGCATCGAAGTATCTGATTGCGGATGCTCGCGCAGGTTGCGGGTTTGCCGCTGGTGTGGGGCACAGTTTTGCGTTTTGGCGGGTCGGTGAGTCTTTTTGAGCCGGATGGCGCGCATTTGCGTGATATTTTTCCGACGATTCCGCAGACGGTGGAGTCGTGTGCGCTTGCCGGGGTGTTGGGTGCGACAACAGCTGTGGTGGGTTCGCTGATGGCGACGGAGGTGCTCAAGCATGTGAGCGGCTTGCCGACAGCGGCGGGTACTCTACTGACGTATGATGCCTTGTCGGGTACGTGTACGTCGTTTGGGGCGGTGCCGGATCCGGCGCGTGGTGCCGGTGGATTTGTCGGCGCATGAGGTTCCGCAGGTTCTGCTGGATGCGTGAGGTGCCCGAGCGTGAGGAGTCGGTGAAGCATGAGGGTTCTTTGCATGTGCCGTTGTCGCAGCTGAGCGACGCTGAGGGGTCGCTGTTGCCGGCAACCGACGTGTCCGCGGAGCTCGCTGAGCCTGTTTGAGTCGGTGCGTGATCAGCGTGTGGGCGTTTTTCTGTGCCTCGGGTGCGCGAGCGCAGCGCTTTGTGCAGGCGTACGCGGAGCTGGCGGGCGAGTACGGGGTGCGCCTCACGGCACCGTAGAGACGGTTTCCCATGTGCAGGGCGTAAAATCGTGTATAACACGGCGGCTCGTCGCGCGGTTTGTTCTGCCTAAAAAACTGCCGCCGCCGCCTCCTGTTTTCGCACACTCACTCTAGGAGTTTTATGCTCACTGTCTCTACTGTGCCGCTTGTTTTGTGTACGGCACTTGTTGCGTTGACTTTGTTGATTAGCGGTATTGCTAAGGCGAAGGACCCGCAGAGTACCGTGACCGGTATTCAGAATCTTGGTTTTGAGAAAAATCGCGCCGACCCGTGCGGTGTCGCTGATTTTGCCGTGGTTCGAAATCGCACTAGCCGCCGTTCTGTCGCTGTCGCCGGTGCGTCTGCCTGCTGTGATTGCTTCGGGTTTTGGCGTTGATTCTGATGCTGTTCTATACGGTGGTGATTGCGCGCGCGCTGGCGACGGGTCGTACTGCGGGTTGTAATTGTTTCGGTTCTGAGTCGAATGCGCCGGTGAGCCGTTACACGCTGGTCCGTAATATTGCGCTGCTGTTGGCGGCGGCTGGTGCACATGCGAGCGCATTGAGGGGCGGCACGGGTGTCGTGTCGACTCTGCTGGGCCTGGGTAATAGCGGCTGGACTTGGGTTTTTGGTGCGGCGCTGATTGCTGTGACGTTGGAGGCTGTCCGCCGCGGTGATGCTCTTGCGCAGCCGGAGCCGCAGGCTGAGGTGATTTTGCCGGAGCCGGTGTATGACGAAAAACGGTGAAGAGCAATATGTTCGTATGCCGATTCCTCATGCGGCGCTGTATCTGGAGAATGGTCGTCACACGAATCTGCGTGCGTTGGCTAAGAATCAGGCGCGTGTGCTGGTGTTTGTGTCGGCGACCTGCGCTGGTTGTGTGAAGTTTTTGAAGACGATGTCTTCGTGGCAGGAGCGTCTGCCGCAGGTGGCGTTGCATCCGGTGTATTCGAGCCTGGAGTCGTTGCAGACCTCGCGTAATGCGGGTACGTTGCCGGAGGGTTTGACTCCGTTGATTGACCGTGAGGCTGGTGCGCGCGCGAATTTCGGTAATGGTGTGCCGTTGGCTGTGGTTTTGGGTGCTGATGGTCTGATTGCTGGCGGCCCGGTGGCTGGTAAGGAAGAGGTTGAGGGGCTGCTTGCCGATATTGAGGAGCAGTTCGCTGAGGCTGCTCGTCTGGCTGAGGAGGAACGTCAGGAGCAGATGCGTAAGGCGCTTGCTGAGGGTACGTCGAATGTTGAGGGCGACCACCTCTAAACACGCTCCTATCGTCCAGCCCCCGTAGCGCCTCTGTAGCGCTTCCGATAGCCCCGTCCGGCTCTTAGTCTGTCCTTACCAGCAGACGCCGGGTGGGGCTATGCTAGAACGTAGCGCACACACCGCTTATATGCCGCAGTCACCGTGCCTGGTGGCGGCTGGCGCATCCTCAACCCTGTCTAAGGAGTTTTTATGGCAATGATGAGTTTCAACGCTCCGGCTGAGCGTGAGAAGTCGCTGTGGTTGGTCCGTAAGGAGAGCAACCCGAATCATTCTCAGTGGTACATTGACCGTTTTAAGGCGATGGAGGCTGAGGGTAACGATATGGCGGGTGAGTCTCGTCTGTTGGATGCTATGGCTTTCGCGGTGCGAAGATTCTTGATGCGGGTTCCGGTCCCGGTCGTGTGGGTAAGCAGCTGCACGCGCTGGGTCACCGTGTGACGGGTGTGGATATTGATCCTGAGCTGATTGAGGAGGCGCGCCGCGTCTGCCCGGATGCTACGTGGATTACTGCCGATTTGGTGGATTTGCCGGAGGTGCTGGGCATTGAGGGTGACGCTACGGCGGAGAATGGTTTTGAGCTGCTGGTGTGTGCGGGTAATGTGATGGGTTTCTGGCTCGTTCGACTCGTAAGCCGGTGGTGGAGAATTTCCGTCGCGTGTTGGCGCCGGGTGGCCGCGCTGTCGTGGGTTATGGTTCGGGTCCGGGCCGTGATTATGCGTTTGAGCAGTTTTTGGCGGATGCCCGCGAGGTTGGCCTGAACGTGGATAACACCTACTCTTCGTGGCAGATGCACCCGTTTGTGGAGGGTTCTTCGGAGTTTTTTTGGTGGCGGTGCTGTCGCGCCCGGCGAGCCAGGGCTCGCATCTAAAACTGCGCAGGCGTTTTGAGCTAGCGCAGTGCGTCTTGAGTTAGGCATAAATGGCCCGGCGCCTGCCCCGTGTGGGTGGGTGCCGGGCCTTTGCGCGTCCTGAAGATGCGCATCCGAAAAGAAGCACCGTTGAAGAACGGGTGTTCTAGTGGATGAGGTAGATGGTGCGTGCGAGTTCTTCGGGCATGAAGGATGCGGCGAAGAGGATTGCCACGATGATGACGGCGAGCGCGGTCATGAGGCTGGAGCGCCAGCCGGGGTGCAGTTCGTTGAAGGTGATGAGTCCCTTGTGTTCTTTGTCCATGTTGACCACGTTGATCTGTTTGTAGATGGTGGTCTGGGCGGAGAGTTTGGAGGAGACTTCTCGCATGGTTTTGCCGTCCCAGACGCGGCCGTCGATGCGCATGAGCTGTTTGCCGTCTTTGTCGACGGCCCACATGGCGGGGAAGCTGCGGTAGCGTAGGCGGCCGGCGACGGTTTTGAGTTTCTGACCGTAGGCTTTTTTGGGGTAGAGCTTTTCGACGAAGATGGTGTGGTCGATATTTTCGAGGGGTACGGCGAACCAGCCGAAGGTGCGTGCGCGGAGCACGTGGGTTTTGGTGATGACGATGATGGTGGGTTTGAGGACTGAGTAGAGGTTTACGCCTGCGATGGTGCCGATGAGCAGTACGAGGATGGTGTACGGCAGGGCGGGTCGCTTGTAGAGGATGAAGGCGAGCGCGGCGAGGAGCACGATGGTGCCGGGGAGTGCCGCTTCGATGCGCCTGCCGTAGGAGCGCATGCGGGGGTGGAATAGTTCGTTGACTTCGCCGTATTTGGCGGGGACTTCGTGAGCGCGTTCTGCCATATACACAACTTTAGTGTGTGCGGTGCGTGAAACCTAGCGGACTACCTGCGTTACTCTGGTTCTATGCGTAATTTTTCTCCCGTGGAGCGGGTCCTGGCAATGTGGATGGTCGGTGTTGTGGTGGCGGTTTCTGTGACTACTGCGGCGCTGGTTATGACGAATAAGCTGGTGTATGGTCCGACGGGTCAGGTGCGGGAGTATTTTCATGCGTTGCGTACGGGTAATGGTTCGTATGCGCGTGGTTTGTTGGGTGCGCAGATTCCTGAGGGTGACGCGTCTTTGCTGGATGGGGATGCTTTGAGGCGTTCGGTGTCTTCGTTGGGTGAGGTGTCGTATGAGGTGGTGGAGACCAGCGAGGATGGTGAGCATGCGACGGTGCGTGCGTCCTATACGTTGGAGGGTTCGCGGCAGCATACGGATTTTCGTTTGCACCGTTCGGGCACGCATTGGGGCTTTTTTGATAAGTGGGCTATTGATGAGGCGTCTTTGCCGTCGGTGAAGGTGAATATTCAGGGTGTGGAGGCTGCGACGATTAATAACCGTAAGGTTGCGGTGGATGATGGTGCGGCGTCATTCCCGGTGTTTTATCCGGGTGTGTATGCGGTGTCGTATGATTCGACGGTTTATACGGCGCAGAAGGTGAATGAGGTGGTGACTGCGCAGGATGCGAATCATGCGGTGCGTATGGAGTTGAAGCCGAGTGATAATGCGTTGTCGTCGGTGAAGGAGCAGGTGCAGGATCATTTGAAGAAGTGTACGCAGCAGAGCACTCTTTATCCTGGTGGGTGCCCTTTTGAGTATGCGTTTACGGGTCGTGTGGATTCTGAGGTGAAGTGGTCTGTGGTGAAGGTTGCGGATCCGCAGGTGAGTGTAAGTTCGGCGGGTGTGTGGTCGTTGAAGCCGATGTCGGGTACGGCGAAGGTGTCGTTTACTCAGTTGGATTTGTATACGGGTGAGCGTTCGCAGGTGCAGAAGGAGATTCCGTTTACGTTGAAGGCGTCGATGGAGGCGGATGCGAAGGCGGTCCGAGTCTCCTTCTAAGAACGAACGACGAGAGCCAGTATGCTCTGAAGCGACATCAGGGTGCCCTGAGCGAAGCGAGGGCGGGTTCCCTGTAGGAGCGAAGAGCATACTGGCTCGTGGCTTATACGGGTTGAGAAAGGGCCGGTGTTATCCGTAGCGACATCAGGGTGTCCGAAGCGAAGCGAGGACGGGTGCCCCTGTAGGAGCGAGGATGACCCGGCCCTTTCGAGTCCCACAATCCTAAAAAGCACAAAGGGAACCGGCGCTATCCGTAGCGGTATCAGGGCGGCATAGCAGAAAAGGGTCAGTATTATCCGTAGCGACATCAGGGTGTCCGAGCGAAGCGAGGACGGGTGCCCCTGTAGGAGCGAGGATAATACTGACCCTTGATTCTTTTATAGATCCCTAGTTGATACCGCGAAGGTCCAGGACGAGTTCGCTTTCGTCTGCTTCGTCACCGGTCACGACGACGGGAATACCCCAGTCCTGCTGGTAGAGGTGGCATGCTGCGTGCTCGGGGATGTCACCGCCGGGGGTGCCGTCGCAGGCGGCGGCGCGTGCGGTGATGTGCAGGACTGCCTCGGTGATTTCGGGGTTGAGTACGAGGGTGCGGGTCAGTCCGGTGGAGGTGCCGGCGCCTTCCAGGATGAAGTTCTCGGGGGTGGATGAGATCTTCAGCTGGGTGGGGTCGCCCCAGCGGGTGTCGAGCTTCTGGCCGGTGGGCACGGTGAATCGTGAGGTGAATTCGAGGGTGCCGCCGGTGAGCTTGGTGGAGGGGCGTGCGGTGGTGATGGCGCCTTCGTCGACGTGCTGTGCCTTGGCGGGGATGGAGGCGCGTACAAGCTGGTGGGCGTTGGTTTCGACGATGATGAGGCGCGGTTCTTCGCCGGGTACTTCTTCGACGAGCAGGTCGGAGGGCTCGTCGAGGCCGCGTTCGAGGGTGCCGAGGGTGCCGGTAACCGGGTCCCAGCGGCGGATGGCGCCGTTGTAGGTGTCGGCGACTGCGATAGATCCGTCGGGCAGTTCGGTCAGGCCGAGGGGGTGCTGCATGCGGGCGGTGTCGGAGTCGCCGTCGACGAAGCCGAAGTCGAACAGGCCCTTGCCGACGGCGGAGGTGACCTGTACGCCGTCTTCGGTGAAGGTGATGTGGCGCAGGCCGCTGGTTTCGGAGCATGCGACCCAGAGGCTACCGTCGCGTGCTTCGATGATGCCGGAGGGCTGGGCGAACCATGCGTCGGCGGCAGGGCCGTCGGCGAGGCCTTCGACGCCGGAGCCTGCGAAGATGCTGACGGTGCCGGTGACGGGTTCGTAGCCGAAGAGCTGGTGGGTGCCTGCCATGGCGATGATGAACTGGCCGGCTTCGCGGGAGTAGACGGCATCCCAGGGCGAGGAGAGCGCAATCTCGGTGGCGGGTACACCGGCGGGGATGTGGTTGGGGTCGCCGGTGATGGCGTTGTCGCCATCGATGACGCGCTGCACGCCGTTGCCTGCGAGGGTGCGTACTTCGCCGGTGCTCAGGTTGAGGGAGCGCAGGCGGTGGTTGACGGTGTCGGCGACGAGCACGTCGTAGCCGAGCTGTTCGCGCAGGTTTTCGGGTACGAGGGCGAGGCCGGCGGGCTCGTTGAAGCGTGCTTCGGTGCCGGTGCCGTCGACGTGGCCCTTGACGGGGTGGTTGATGGGGTCGTTGCCGCCGCCGTAGGTGTTGATGACGGTGTTGAGGTCGGCTGCTACCTGCAGGATGCGGTGGCGTGCGCTGTCTGCGACGAGGTAGGTGCGTTCGCGGTTGCCGAAGAGGTTTGCGGGGCCGAATTCGGCGGGCAGTTCGATGGCCTTGCCGGGGAAGGCGTAGGTGCCGGCTGCCTTGGGGCGGGGCACGTAGGGGCCGTCACCGCGGTGTAGGGTGCCCTTCGCCTCGTGCTCGGCGACGAGTTCGCGTACGAGGGAGGTGAGGCCCTGCACGTGGCCTTCGCCGGAGAGGTGGGCGACGATGTAGCCTTCGGGGTCGACGACGACGAGGGTGGGCCATGCGCGGGCGGTGTAGGCCTGCCAGGTGGTCAGTCTGGGGTCGCCGGCACGGGGTGGGTGATGTGGTAGCGGTCGACGGCTCGCGGCGAGCGCTACGGGGTCTGCTTCGTGTTCGAATTTGGGGCTGTGTACGCCGACGGTGACGAGCACGTCGGAGAATTCTTCTTCGAGAGGGCGTAGTTCGTCGAGGACGTGCAGGCAGTTGATGCAGCAGAGGGTCCAGAAGTCGAGAATAACGATTTTGCCGCGAAGGTCCTGCAGGGTGAGGTTCTTGTCGCCGGTGTTGAGCCAGGCGCGGCCTTCGAGTTCGCTGGCGCGCACGCGTACGCTGCGGGTGGTGTTCTCACCCGCGGGTTCTCTCCTGTTGTGCGCCGTGTGGGCGCGTCGGTTTGCTGTCCCCATTATGCCAGCGTGGTGGGGGTGGTTCGCTGGGAGTTGAGCATTGTGAACGCGGGAGGTAACGGCTCGTCATATTACGTCATATTTGCGTGAGTTGAGGAGTGCGAAAGTGGTATGCACGGGTTTGGAAATCATTGCATCTCATTCATTCGCCATGCCCTCCGGTACCGATACGCCGGGGGCACCCCTGAAATATTTAACTTAATAGTTAAGCCTTTACCTAACTATTGATTAATCTAACCCTTTAATTTTTAGACTGGGAGGGTGCGATTTTTCGCACACCCTTCTGCGGGACTCGCCGACGACCCTGCCCCTCACCCAAGGCCCGCCCTGCAGGCGGCGCCCCCCAAGAGAAAGGCCTCCCATGGTGCAACGTCAGCTCCCTCAAGCCCAGCGAACTACTTGAATTTATGCAATCCAAGAAGCCCAGCCTCGACTTTGCAGGCAACCGCCCTACAGAGCGCACTGACCATCTACGATTTGCGCCGCATCGCAAAGCGCCGCACACCAGCCGCCGCTTTTCGACTACACGGACGGCGCCGCGGAAGGTGAACTGTCAATGACCCGCGCCCGCCAGGGCCTTCGAGGATGTCGAGTTCCACCTGGGTATCCTGACGGATGTTTCCACCGTAGACACCACCACGAAGGTACTGGGTGGCACCTCCGCTCTACCCTTCGGTATCGCCCCCACGGGCTTTACACGCCTCATGCAGACCGAAGGCGAGATTGCCGGATCCGGCGCGGCGGGGGCAGCGGGCATCCCCTTCACCCTCTCAACCCTGGGTACAACCAGCATTGAGGATGTGCGCCGAGTCAACCCAAATGGCCGCCTGTGGTTCCAGCTGTACGTGATGCGTCAGCGTGAGATTTCCTACGGCTTGGTCGAGCGCGCCGCAAAGGCTGGCTACGATACGCTCTTCTTCACTGTAGATACGCCCATTGCGGGGGCGCGCCTGCGCGATAAGCGCAACGGCTTTTCCATTCCGCCCCAGCTTTCGCTGAAGACAGTGGCGAACGCGATTCCGCGCCCGTGGTGGTGGTATGACTTCCTCACCACGCCCAAATTGGAGTTCGCTTCACTCTCCTCGACAGGCGGCACGGTGGGCGAATTGCTGGACGCTGCCATGGATCCGTCCATCAATTACGAGGATCTTAAGGAAATCCGTGAGTTGTGGCCCGGCAAGATTGTCATTAAGGGCGTGCAAAACGTGGAGGATTCCAAGAAGCTGGCTGATTTAGGCGTGGACGGCATCCCTACTGTCGAACCACGGCGGCCGCCAGTTGACCGCGCTCCGGTTCCCTTCCACCTGCTCCCGGAAGTGGTTCGCGAGGTCGGCAAGGACACCGAAGTTATGGTGGATACCGGCATTATGAACGGCGCGGATGTGGTGGCCTCGCTGGCCTTGGGCGCCAAGTTCACGCTGATTGGCCGCGCCTACCTATACGGACTCATGGCGGGTGGCCGCCGCGGTGTGGATCGCACGATTGAGATCCTCTCGGAAGAGGTGCGCCGCACAATGCGCCTGCTACAGGTCAGTTGCGTTGAGGAACTCGAACCCAAGCATGTGACGCAATTGCGCCGCCTGCAACCCATTCCGAAGATTTAAACCTCTCCATCCCCGAGTGAGAAATAATTAAAGACGCCCCGCACGCATCACGTATAGATGCGCGCGGGGCGTTGGTATCCCTAGTGTGGTGGGCTGTTCTGCCCAGTGGGCAGGAGCTAGTTTTTACTTGGCGCCTGCAACCTCGGAGAGGTCACCAATCTTGGTGGGCTTGACCGGGGTCTTAGCGGTGCCGCTGAAGCCGTCGATACGGCCGGGTGCCTTCGGGGTTTCGATGGTGGAGACGTCAGTCGCCTGCTCAAAGGTCTTGGTGTTCAGCACGGATGCGGTGCCATCTGCATTGACAACGGTGTAGAGGTTGTCCTTGGGGTTGGTCTTGATCCAGGAGCCGTCCTCTTTCACGACGATGGTTGTACCGTTGGAGTCCATGCTGGTCCACACACCGTTATTCTGGATGCTGATGATAGCGCCGTCCTTGGATTCGAATGCAGCGAGTTCATCGGTGTAGTAGACGGTGCCATCGCTGGTCTGCACCTTCTTCACGCCGGACTGCTCCTTGAGCTGTTCCAGGGCTTTCTTGCTGGCGGTGTAGCCTGCGGAGGCTACCTGATTGGCGGATTCCTGACCCTTCTTGAGTGCTTCGGTTGCTTCGCTGGGCAGGTCGGTGGGAGTGCTGATGGTGCCCTGGGTGGTCTTAGTTTCGCCTTGGTGGTTTCAGCTGCTGCGAGGCGGTGCTCTTGGTGGTTGCTGCTGCGGAGGTGCTTGCGGGTGCCGAGGCAGTTGCGGAAGCGGTTGCAGAAGCGGACGCGCTTGCCGATGCGGAGGAGTTGGAGTTGGCGCCGGAGTTGCCGCCGCAGGCTGCGAGGCCGAGGGCACCGGCAATGGTCAGGGACAGAACAGCAATTGACTTCTTCACTGAATTTCTCTTTTCTGTATGCGCCGCTCTGCGACGGCGCAGTGCATGGTGTGGTTGACCTGTACTCCGGTATGCCCGGTGTACGCCACCATGCTAGCACCGCGACCTGAAAGCTCCCTGAGATGGTGCGGTGCCCCTCCCCGCTTACGGGTCATCTCAGCTCTACTGGTCTTCTCAGCGCGGCTTGAAGACGCAAAAACGCCCCGCACGCATCACGTTCGGATGCGCACGGGGCGAACGGATCTAGCTAGTCGCCAGCTAAGCGGTGGATACGGTTAGTTCACAGCCATGCTAGTCGGTTTAACGGGGGTCTTCGGGCGGGGAAATCTCCCACCGGAGCCGGGGTCTTGGGCACTTCAGGGACTGGTAGTCGTCCGAAATCTCCGAGGTCTTAACGTTCATAATGGAAGCCGCGCCATTCTCATCAACGTTAATGATTTCACCGTTAGGCTTGACAGCGGCCCAGCCGCCCTTCTCAGTCACGGCGATAACCTCGCCTTCAGGGGTCACACGTACCCAGCTGCCGTCGTTCTCAATGCTGATGTAGCTACCGTTCTTAGCTTCGACAACAGCGATGCTTCCGTCAGGGTCAGCGTACACGTTACCTTCAGTGTTCGTAGTCCTCTTGGTGGAGTGATCTTTCTTAGCCTCTTCGACGGTTTCCTTGTAATGCTCGTAGACCTTCGGGCCGTAGCTACTATCGGTGGCGTCCGTGGGCATGGAGGAAGCACCCGACAAGCCACCCTTCTGGCTTTCGGATGCCTTAGCGGAGGAGCTCGAGCTATTTGCGTGTGCAGAAGCAGATGCACTTGCCGAAGTGGATGCTGAGGTAGCTGCCGAGGTGGTTGCAGTTGCGGACGCGTTGGAGGAGGCAGACGCGCTTGCCGAAGCGGACGCGCTCGCGGATGCACTCTGGCTTTCGGCGGGTGCCTTGGCGTTGGAGCTGCACGCGGCAAGACCGAAGGTTGCGGCGAGGCTCAGGGACAGAACAGCCATAGTTTTCTTCACTGTGTTCTCTTTTTCTGGTAGATCCCTCGTGCTATGCCGGGGAGACCCTATAGTGTGGTTGTTTGTTGAGTGAGAGTTGAGTGAGAGCTAGATTCTGAGCGCCTCCTAATCCTAACAACAGTTATGCGAAGCTTCCTATTTTCCCTAGGAGTTCAGCGCAACTTGAAGACGTAACGGCCCCGCACGCATCACGTTCGGATGCGCACGGGGCGTTTGTTATGCACTGGTCAGCTTATTACTTCTGGGCTGAACGGGCTTGACGGGGGTGACCTTAGCCTGTGCGGGCTTTGCGGGAACCTTCGGAGCCTTCAGATCTGCCTTCTCGCCGCCAACGATGGAGGTTACTTCACCGGATGCGTCCACGGTTGCCTGCAGGCCGCTGTTAGCCTGGATGCTCCAGGAGCCGTCAGCCTTGACTGCAACCTGGCCGTTTGCGTCCTGGCGGCTCCAGGAGCCGTCAGCCTGTACAGCTACCTGACCTTCGTCGCCCTGAATGGACCAGCCGCCGTCCTCGGAAACGATAACGTCGCCCTCAACGGTGGAGGAGGATGCTGCGTTGCCCTCGGAGTCCTTGGACTCAGCCTTGGTGCCCTTTTCGTCGGACTCTACCTTGGAGGAGTTACCCTCGGAGTCCTTAGCGGTCTACGGATGCCTTGCCGTCTGCGCCGACCTTCACGTCTGCGGAGTTGCCTTCGCCGTCGTTAGCCTTGACGGTGACGTTGCTGTCCTTGTCAACCTTCACATCTGCTGTAGCGGAAGCGGAAGCTGCAGAGGTGGTTGCCGCCGAGGATGCCTTAGCCGATGCGCTTGCAGATGCAGTGCCGGGCGAAGCGGATGCGGATGCAGTGGCGGTGGTGGAAGAGGACTGGGAGCCACATGCGCTCAGGCCCAGTGCGCCTGCGAAAGCGATGGACAGAACCGCGGTGGTCTTCTTCATTGCGGGGGCGATTGCCATTGTTTCTCCTTGTGGTTGTTGAGTATGGTGCGGCTAGTTGACGACGTACTCGCGTCGTGCGCAGAATCCTTGTGGGATTCCATAACGATTATCGGTGTAACCAACCGCGTTAATTCTATCGAGTTTGGGCATGATTATCCGGGTGCGTGGGCGTTCTTCCGCATTCTAGCGAGTGGGATAGCCCACGTTTTCGCCGGGAGTATCAATCTGTTGTTTAGCGGCGGGGAGTGGCGGGCTTGACGGGGTTAACGAGCAGCACCAGCGGGCTTGAGGGGGAACGGTCGGGTACCTTTAACCGCGCCTTTGCCGCCGGTCTGTTCCCCAGGTGCCGTTAGCTTCACCTCGATGACGCCGTTCTCACTGGTCTGTTCCCAGGAGCCGTCAGCATCGACCTCAACGACGCCTCCATCGCCAACGCGCTCCCAGGAGCCGTCAGCTCGTACCTCAATGATGTCGCCGTTGGGTGCGTGGTAGGACCAGCCGCCGTCGCGTCTTGATTTCGATGACGGGTGTAGCCGTTGGATGCGCTGACGGTTCCGCTGTCGACGGTCACGGTGCCGTTACCGGAGCTGTTACCTGCCCGTTGAGCCGTTCTTGGCGGTGGTTTCACCGGCCTTTTCGTCGACCTTGCGGAGGAGCCCGAGTTGTTCGATGCCGAGCCTGCATTGACGGTTGCGTTGCCGCTAACGTCGGCGGTTACGCCGGTATCCGTTTCGCGCCGTTGACGGTCACGTTACCGCTTGGCGTCTGCGGTGACGCTGGTACCATCAGCACCGCTGACGGTCACGCCGTTTTCGGTGACGGTGACGGTGCCCTGGGAGCTGCTTTGCGGTGGGCGCTCGGGGAGGCTGCGTCGCTTGCCTTGATGGTGACCTTGCTGTTGCCCTGCGTTGACTGCTGCGTCGGCGCTGGAGGATGCCTTAGCGGTCGCGGTGGCGGTGGGTGCCGGGCTGGAGGTGTTCTGTGCACCGCAGGCGCTCAGGCCGAGTGCTGCGATTGCTGCGATGGGACAGTGCTGCCGCGCCGGTGCGGAAGCGACGGCTGGTGGGCCTGTGCGGAAGTGTGCAGTGCGTGGGCGTGCCATGAGGTGGTTCTCCTTGTGCATCCCGGAGGGTCAATCGTCCGGGGTTTGTATGGTTGATTTTCCGGCTGGGTGGGGCCGCTTTGTATGGTGTGTGGCTTTTCCTTCGCCGGTGATTCCAGCATAGGGTGTGAGTCTAAGATTGAGCTTTTAGTTTGCTGTGTTTAAAGCTGTGTCCAAACGGGCGATGTATAAGTATTTTTTTCCCAGCGGGGTTTGATAATCACGATTTTTCGCTCAGCTCATGCATAGCTTTCTGCTTAAATGTATAAATTTTTCTTTATTTTTTTCTGTAGCCCATGCACTAGCTTCCTCCGTGAAACGGGAGCTACTTTCTGTATCTTATGCTCGAGTTACAGGGTTAAGGGTCTTGCAAAGACCCACCTAGTGCAGCGACTCTCGCCTTGCCACGCTCCCCTGCCGCACGTGCCCTCCCAGCCCTCCAGACGCGCCCTTTCTCCCAGCACGCCTATACTCCCTATCGTCAAGAGAGCATCTGCATAGAAAAGACCCCCACCATGATGGGTGGGGGTCTTTTATCAGATTCAAAGTCTCAAGAATTACTTCTTCTTAGCGACTGCCGCCTTCAGCTTGAGCCTGCGGTCAGCTTCACGCCGTGACCGGCGGGAATCTGGATGGTTTCGCCGGTCTGCGGGTTACGGCCGGTACGAGCTGCACGGTCGGTGCGCTCGATTGCCATCCAACCGGGGATGGTGATCTTCTCGCCCTTGGAGACGGAAGACTCGAAAACCTGGAACACTGCGTCGAGGACTGCGTTTACAGTTGCCTGGCTCTTGCCAGACTTCTCTGCAACCTCTGCAACGAGTTCGGTACGGTTCTTAGCCATTAGGGTGCCCCTTCCAGAGACTTAAGGTTTGAGTCTCAAAGCGAGTGACCGTCGGTAACGACGGAAAACCGTTTAGGAACTAAAATACCAGATTTACCAGCTGGACTTGGTGATACCGGGCAGCTCGCCACGGTGTGCCATCTCGCGGAAGCGCACGCGGGAGATACCGAACTTCTGGAAGGTACCGCGGGGGCGGCCGTCGATCTGGTCGCGGTTACGCACGCGAACGGGGGAAGCGTTGCGGGGCAGCTTCTGCAGTGCCACGCGTGCTGCTTCGCGCCCTCGGGGGTAGCGTTCTCGTCGATTAGGGTCTTCTTCAGCGCGATACGCTCTCGTTGTAGCGAGCGACGATGACCTTGCGCTGCTCGTTGCGAGCGATCTTGGACTTCTTAGCCATTCTTAGCGCTCCTCTCGGAAGTCAACGTGCTTGCGAACGACGGGGTCGTACTTCTTCAGCACCATACGGTCGGGGTTGTTGCGGCGGTTCTTACGGGTCACGTAGGTGTAACCGGTGCCAGCAGTGGACTTGAGCTTGATGATAGGACGGAGGTCCTTAGCCTTGGATGCCATTTACTAGATCTTCTCCCCGCGTGCGATGATTTCTGCAACAACGGCATCGATGCCACGAGCATCGATAACCTTGATGCCCTTAGCGGACACGTTCAGGGTTACCTTACGACGCAGCGAAGGAACCCAGTAGGTCTTCTTCTGAACGTTCGGGTCGAATCGACGCTTGTTGCGGCGATGCGAGTGCGAAATGCTGTGTCCAAAGCCGGGAACAGCTCCGGTCACCTGGCAGACTGCTGCCATGTTTCACTCCTTTATTGATTGACTTTTTATGACGGTACGCAGTCGATGTTACTCGTGAGCGTCCCGCCACCAATGTAGAAGCACCGGGTTATTCGCCGGGCTAGAGTGTTTGAGATCGTCACGTGGGTGAGAGGCCACGCATCGATCCCCGCCGCGGGAAAAACGGTGAAGCTTATTAGTGTCGAGAGGCGTTTCCACCACTACGAACAGCGTTAAATTCTAGGTAAATACGGGGGTTCGTGCAAGCCTGCACGCCGGATTTTTGCCTTTAAAAAAATCCGCGGAATCTCGGTGTTCTGAGCCGATTGCGCCTCGTTTAAGCGAAGCGCTCGATTCGCGAATGCACGCCTGCCGTCGGGCGACAAACATACCTATCCATTCTATCAAAAATGGGTGTTTTTGCAAGTCCAGATGTTTTTAACGGATCCTTTAACGCCCCTAGTCAGGCGTTAATGCGCGATTTTAAGAACGGGCGTTCTCTATGTGACCGGGGATAAATTACACCGTTGAAATTCATGTTGTGAGATTAACAGCTTAAGCCGGATTTAAGCCGCAAACAGCCCCGCGCCACCGCTTCTGATGGTGTGCACAGGGCTGTTAAAACAGGGTTTAAACACGCGTTTAAAGAGCTTTTAACTCTCGTTTTAACGCTTCCGCCCCGGTTTTAAAATGGCGGTTTCAGGGTTTCAACAGCACGAGTAACGGCGGATTTTACCGTTCCCAGTTACGGCGTAGATGCGAGCGCAAATACGGTACAGATACAGCACAGGGCACCCCCGGCGTGCAGTTTTACGCCGTATCGTGAGCCACCGCGGCCCTAGTTCTTCAGCCTAGTTCATCAGGCTTGCCGCGGGCACCCACTGCGGGTACTTCGGGGTCACGCCGTCACCGGAGCTCGTACCCTTCAGGCGGCGACCAATCCACGGCAGGGCGAAACTCACGAACCCAGCGTGCCTCCTGCTCGATCTTCTCGCGAGCGGTCAGCTGCACCTCCGGGGGCAGTACCGATTCGGTCACCACGCCGGGCAGTCCGAGCTGCGCCAGCACTCGGGAAGCAAAGCGCTCGTGGCCCAGGTCGTTCATGTGCAGGCGGTCGTCAGCCCACAGGCGCCAGTCGAGGAAGTCAGTCCAGCGCCAGTAGTCGATAATGTGTGCGCCGTGGTCCTCAGCGATGCCGCGCAGCAGTTCGTTGTAGGTTGCGGTGCGGCCGCGGGTGCGGGCGAAGGGCCCTGACCCCTGCACATCCAGGCCCGTAATGGTCAGGATCGTGATGTCCTGGGCGCGCATGGCGGCGAAGGCTTCGTCCACGCGGGTCATGAGCTGGTCGATATCAACGTTGGGGCGCATGATGTCGTTGCCGCCGCCATAGAAGGTGACAATGTTGGGGCAGAGGTCCAGGGCTCGAGGGCAACTGTTCATCCAGGATGGGACCGAGCAGGCGGCCGCGGATGGCGAGGTTTGCGTACTGCGCCTGCGGGTCTACTGCGCCGAGGCCTTCGGCAACGCGGTCTGCCCAGCCGCGCAGTCCGTTGGGGCGGCGGCGGTCAACGTCGCCCACGCCTTCGGTGAAGGAATCGCCGATTGCCACGTAGCGTACTGATTCACCGTTGAGCTTTGCCGTTGGAGTCTCAGGAGCGGGTCGTCATTGTGTTCTTCTTTCCGGGCCTCTATAGAGAATGACCCTTCTGTGGAAGAAGCCGGCACACCCGCGCGGTGTACCGGCTTCTTCGCTTAGCTTTCGGTGCGTCCTACTTTCCAGTATCCCACTGTTATGGGCGCTTCATCAGATATGAGCGGGGTTTTTAGGATGCGACAGCTGAACCGGCAACGGTGGACGCACTCCGGGGATGCGGGAACAACCACGACGCTGCCGTCGTTAAACGGATCGGCGACCTCTGCTTTCAGACCGAAAATGGTGTGCAGGTTCTCACGGGTGAGCACGTCGTGTGCTTCGCCTTGAGCGACGATGGAGCCGTCCTTCATCGCGACGAGGTAATCGGCGACTCGGGCGGCGAGGTTCAACTCGTGCAGCACCATGATCATGGTGGTGCCGCGTTGCTCGTTGAGGTCCGAGAGTAGGTCGAGTAGCTCCACCTGGTGTGCCAGGTCGAGGTACGTGGTCGGCTCGTCCAGCAGTAGGATGTCGGTTTCTTGGGCGAGCGCCATGGCAATCCAGACGCGCTGACGTTGGCCGCCAGAGAGTTCGGTGACCTGTCGTTCGGCGAGGGACATGGTGTCGGTGGCTTCTAGTGCCCAGGCGACCGCCTCATCATCTTCGGCGCTATTGCGTTTGAAGAGGCCTTGGTAGGGGTAGCGGCCTCGGGAGACCAGGTCGGCTACGGTAATTCCTTCGGGGGCGATGGGATGCTGGGGCATGAGCCCAACCATGCGGGCGAAGCCCTTCATGGAGTATTCGTGGGTGGGTTTGCCGTCGAGGGTGAAGTCGCCGTTGAGCGGCTTGAGTAGTCGGGAGACACCGCGTAGCAGGGTGGATTTACCGCAGCCGTTGGGGCCGATGATGGCGGTAACTTTGCCCTTCGGGAATTCGAGGGAGAGGTCTTTGACGATGGTGGTTTCGCCGTAGCCGAGGCTGACGTTCTCTACTTTGAGGGTGCGTTCGGTGATTTCTTTCATGGCGTCCTTTCTTCTCTAAGGCTTTTCCCGGGAGCCTCCTAACTTAGCCTATCCTAATTTCGGGTCAGAATATAGCGAATCCCCCGAACCGTTCACACTTCTGTAGAACAGCACGGGGGATCCGCTATATCGGCGAACTTTAGAAGTTCACTTTTCCGTTGACGAGCCAGCCGCCTTCCGCTGCACGCTGGAAGACTTCCTGAGCCATGGTGCGGCTGTAGGTCTTGGAGACATGGTTGTCGTCGATGTAGACGTAGATGTTTCCAACCACGGGGCTGCACATGCCGTCCGGGCAGTACACGTCCTTCAGGTCCACCATGACGGCACCCTGGTTGCGGTACTTGTCGAAGATTTCCTTTGCAGGGTTTTCGGCGGCGTACTTGTCGCTTGCGGGTCGTGCGCAGGAGCTCTTGTCGGCACCGGCCTTCTGAGCGCATTCGTAGATGTTGTACTCGAAGCGCGGGTTATCGCGCAGGCCGATGACCTGGACTCCTGCCTCGGTGAGGCGGCGGACCGTCTCATCGAGGCTCGGGTCGACTCGTTCGTCGTTCGAGCGTGCCTGGGCAACGGTGGCGATGAGCACCACGGTCTGCGGCTTACGCTTGAGAATTTCCTCGGTCATCTTGGTGTTGAATTCCGAGCATTCGTTGCTGGCGTTGACGGCGCGGACCGGGTACTGGCAGCCACCGAGCAGGTAGGTCTGCAGGTTGGTTTTGGTCTGTTCTGCGATGGGCTTGAAGATGCTCAGCGCCTGTTCGGCGTGGGAGTTACCGATGACCATGGTCAGCGGTGCGTCCTCGGGGTCCGTACTTCGCAGGCTGCAGTACTTGGCGAGTGCCGGGTCGGAGGGCGCGAAGCCGCCAACGCAGGGGTCGCTCAGTCCGTCGAACTGGGTTTTGACGTCACCACCGGAGGGGATGGGGTTGTCAATGAGTCCCTGCTGGGCGCCGCCGATAGCGCGGGCGCCGGGGTAGTTTTCGCTGGCGGTCTGTACCTGCAGTTCGGCGTTCTGCTCGGACTGGGTGTTGCGGTAGCTCACCCATGCCTGTGCGGCTACCAGGGGTACACCTGCGACCAGGAAGATCGCGAGGATGAAGGCGAGCTGGTCTGCCCAGGTCTTGACCGAGAAGATGGTCTTGAAGCGCATCTTCATCATGAGCCAGGGTACGAAGGGGTCCTTGCGGTAGCGCAGCGGCTTCTCGACGAAGCGGATGAGCAACCATGCCAGGCCGATGGAGGTAAGGATGATGACAGCACCTTCGATGAAGTTCACGCGGGAGGTACCGACGGCGCTGCTGTAGAGGATGAGGATGGGCCAGTGCACCAGGTACAGGGCGTAGGAGATGTTGCCGAGGTTCTGCAGGGGTGCGGAGACCAGCAGTCGATCGATGCCCCAGCGGCTGTTGGTGCGGCCTGCCATGATGACGAGGGCGCCGGAGAGCACGGGCCAGAGCGCCAGGTAGCCGGGGAAGGCTCGTTCGACGGGCAGGATTGCACCGCAGGTGACCAGGCCGATGATGCCGACCCAGCCCATGACGACTCGCGCCTTTTCGGGCGCCTTCCATTTGAGGGTGAGCATCGCCAGCAGGGTGCCGATGGCGAATTCCCACAGGCGGGTGCGGGTGTCGAAGTAGGCGAATCCCTGGTTGGTGTCGGTTTCGACGATGGAGAAGGTCAGGGATGCTACGAATACCGTGTTGAAGATGAATACCGCGGTGGTGAAAAGGTTCCCGCGGAATCGGTGCACGACGTAGGCTACTGCGGCGAAGAGCAGGGGCCAGATGATGAAGATCTGCCCCTGGATGGAGAGCGACCAGAAGTGCTGGAAGGGTGACTTCACGGAAGCGTTTTGGGCGTAGTAGTCCACGGAGCTGAACGCGAGGTTCCAGTTCTGGAAGTAGAACAGGGAGCTCCTTGCGTCGGTTACGGTTTGCGACCAGCGGCTGGGCGCGAGCACGAAGAAGGACGCAATGGTGGTACACGCGATAACCACGGTGGCTACGGGTAGCAGTCGCTGGAAGACGTGCATCCAGTAGCTGAAGAGATTGAGGGGTTTGCCTTCGTTGATCTTGCGCATGAAGGAGAGCGAGAGCAGGAAGGCGGAGATGAAGAGGAAGACATCCACACCGCCGGAGACTTTGCCGACCCAGACGTGGTAGAGCACCACGAGGAGCACGGCGAAGGCGCGCAGGCCCTGAATTTCAGGGCGGAATCCTCGCGATTCGATGAACTCTTCGAGGGGGTAGTCGCTGGCTTCGCGTGCTTTGATGCTGCGCGGGGCGGTGGTGTAGGTTCCCTGCGAGGCGGGAGCCTGCGGGGTTCCGGAGGTTTCAGACATTCTCGGTTCCTCAGGATGGATGTCGATGTGCTAGTGCGGGTCCCTTAGACACTACAGGACACTCGTATAATAAAAATCCTGATCCGCACCTCTGCTATGAGGCTGGTGCGAACCAGGATTTTTTTCTGAGCCCCCTACCGGATTCGAACCGGTGACCCTCTGTTTACAAGACAGATGCTCTGGCCAACTGAGCTAAGGAGGCAACCTGTCCAGTGTACCTTATTCTCTTGGTTGAGTCTGCTTAGTTGTTCTTTTAGGGTTTGGTTGAGAATACTTCTAAATTATGGGGTGATAGTATGTTCGTTTCCTTCGTTTTACCCCTTATGAGCACCACCTCTGTATGCTGCTCACCCATCCCTCGTACTTATCACCGGTATGGAAAAACCCGGTAGCCTCACGCCGAGGTTACCGGGTTTTCGTATCGAAGCGGTTACTTCTTCTTAGCTTCGATCTTTTCCTTCAGGAAGGTGCTGAAGTCGTTGCTGGTGTACTGGTCACCATCAACGAAGACGGTGGGGGTACCCTTAATACCGTTCTTTGCGGATTCAGCGTTGACCACGTCCACGAAGGGGCGCCACTTGCCATCGTTCATATCGGAGCCGATGGACGCACCGTGCTTAGAAGCGATGTCGGCGATCTGCTGGTTGTTCATGTCGCCGCGGCCCTGGTGAGTAAAGATCTCACGCTGGTAGTTCAGGAAGTCGCTGGTGCTGACCTGGTTTGCCACGGAGTATGCTCCTGCCGCGTTACGTGCGGAGTAAGCGGTGGGCGAGGAGCGGTCCAGGAAGGTCAGGTTGCGGATTTCCAGGGTGATGGTGCCGTCCTCGACGAGCTTCTGGATTTCTTCACCGTACTTCTTCTCGAACTCTGCACAGTGCACGCAGTTGTAGTCCTGGAAGATGGTCACGCGTACGGGCTGGCCGTTCTTGGATGCCTCTTCAGCGGTCTGCACGCCCGGGGGCATGGGTGTTGACTGCTGCTGCGGTTCCGTTGACCATGGGGGTCACTGAGGAGGTCGAGGTTGCGAGCTGCTTGAAGTCGCGGTTCTCCTGGGTGGAGGAGTTCTGGACGATGCCGTCCTTGGTCAGCACAATGCCACCGTATTCGTTGGCGCTGGAGGGCACCGGGCCGCTTTCTGCTACCTTGGTGTTCTTGTTGCCGTTGACTACGACGAAGCCGATGATACCTACGATGATGAGGACCACGGCGAGTACGCCGAACTGGAGCCAGCGGCGGCTTGCCTGGCTGGGGCTCTTCTTGGCCTGCTGGGCCGCAATCTGGCGGGCTTTTTCGCGGGCGTCGGTCGACATGCCTGCTCCTTTGGTTGGGAATATGGGTGGCGGTTCGTCCACTTCTTCTAGCCTACTCCGGTTGGAGTGAGCGTCCATCCGAGCAAAGCTTCAGATGATCTGATCTTCCGACCCGGGGTTGTTCGTATCCCCTATAGGGTGTTCTAGAGCTCAGCTTCTGCCGTATATAGCAGCTGAAAGCTA
>BNJU01002468.1_pt1 | contig 53134 bp, 74 predicted proteins | sample 8539281 | NCBI WGS metagenome assembly BNJU01 (sample SAMD00202456, study PRJDB9452) | human saliva metagenome | isolation source: human saliva | place: Japan | reverse complement strand
TCATGGGGGCCACCGACGTCTTCGGTGGCCCCATCGAGATCAGAGAGTGTCACGTCACTTGGCGGTGATCGCCTCGGCGAGCTCCCTCGAAGCAGCTGACGTAGGCGTCGATCGCTTCGTCCGTGTGGGTCACCGACAGGGTCCACTCTCCTCGCGGCCCGGAGTCATGAAGATCCCCGGTTCATGTTGAACAGCCAGCGAGCTCGGACAGCTCCGCGTTCTGGTGCTCCTGAAGGACTCGTAGTCGACGACCTTCTTGGGGAGAAGGTGACGCACCCTTGCCGCCAACGCCCACCGCGTAGCCCGGAAGGTTGTAGCGCTCAATGACCTCCGTGCAGCCCCGCGAGAATGCGATCGTTGAGGTGGTCGAGGTGGGCGTAGGCCTCCCGGGTGAGGACCTTCTCGAGGTTGGCCCGCACGGCGGCCATCGCCAGGGGTTGCTGCTGTAGGTGCCGACCTGGAAGACGGTGTGGTCCTCCACCACGGACATGACCTCCTCGGTGCCTCCGATGGCGCCCGAGGGCAGACCGGCACCCGAGGGCCTTGGGCTATGGTCACCATGTCGGGAGTCACCCGAAGCGCTTGGTGGCGCCGCCCGACCGATGCACAGGCCGGTCTTGACCTCATCGAAGATCAGGACGACGCCGTGTCGCCGGGTGATCTCGCGAACCTGCTCCAGATATCCCGGTTCCGGCAGCACGACGCCCAGGTCTCATCATGGCCGGCTCCATGATGACGCAGGCGGGCTTACGCCCTCATCGGCCAGCCGGATGATGCGGCGCTCCATGGCCTCGGCATCGTTGAAGGGAACCGGCACCGTCATCTGGACGGTGGCGTCGGGGATGCCGCCTCCGTAGGGCAGCGAGGCCAGGTTGTCGCGGTCACCGATCTTGTCGTACTCGACGCCGATCGAGACCATGACGGTGTCGTGGTGCCCGTGGTACGAGCCGAAGATCTTCATGACCGTGTCGCGACCGGTGTAGGCGCGTGCGATGCGGATGGCGTCCATCGTGGACTCCGAGCCGGAGTTCGTGTAGCGCCACTTCGGCAGCCCCCACCTGCCAGAAAGGTTCTCCGCCACGGCCAGGGCGTCCTCGGTCGGGGCGGCGAAGTGGGTGCCCTTGCCGTACCGCTCCTGAACGGCCTCACCGATCACCGGGTGGGCATGCCCCTGAAGCATCGATCCGAAGCCGTTGTGGAAGTCCCACATCTCGTTGCCGTCGACGTCCCAGACCTTCGGCCCCTGTCCGCGTTCGAGGTAGATGGGCCAGGGCTCGCGCAGCTGGTACGAGGAGGCGACGCCGCCGGAAAGACTGTTTCTCGCGCGGTTGTACATGTCGCCGGATCCCTTGGTCCGTTCATTGAGGCGCTTGGACTCGATCTCCGTCAGCTCAGCGACTCGCTCCATATTGATGCTCATTGCTCACTCCTTCGTGGCCCGGCCTGGCGTCCACATATCGTTCGTTTGATTACCGGTGCATCGAGCAGCTGTATCCGTCGATGCGATGACAATGTGTTTCCTCTCAGGTCCTTCCGCCGGCCTGGCGCGGAGGGACCTGTTTTCATGTGTGCGTGCTCGCTCCGGTTCACTGGCAGTCACGACGCAGCACGGAGCGGGTAGGCTTCGTCGCCGTCCTCCTCAAAGACAGTCTGCCACCTTCATCTCCTCGGTGACAGCGTCGGATCGTGCGATCACCTCCCGCGGAAGAAGGCCGGTGCTCGGACGTACTGCACAAGCATCAGCACCACGCCCAGGAGAATGAGGGCGAGGGTGAGGACGAAGACGAGACCGACACCGAAGACCTGCGATCCCGATCCGTACTCCGGGTCGAGGGAGTCCTTCAGGGTCAGACCGAGCAGTGAGAAGAGGATAAGACCTCCCAGCCCCCGGCGAGACCAGTGTGAAGAAGAAGTCCTCACCGAGCGGAACCACTGTCCCTCGGAAAGTACCACACCGCGGCGAAGGCGGTGAGCCCTGTAGTAGAAGGCGATCATCGCCCCCAGGGTCTCGAACCGTGTCCCACAGGACGGAGGTGGATACGAAGCGCAGCAGGGTGTAAAAGGTCGAGGCGGCGATCGCCGAGACGACTGTCGCGCGACCAGGGGTGAGGAAGCGCGGAGAGATCTCACCGAGCTTCTCCGGCATTGCTCCGTAATATCCCATCGACAGTAGGGTGCGGGCGGGAGAGACGAAGGTGGACTGCAGGGACGCCGCCGACGAGACCAGCACCGCCGTCGACAGGAGGATCGCGAACGGCCCCAGAACCGGTCTGGCCAAGGCGAAGAAGACATTGTCCTGGATCGCAGGGATTGCCCAGCCCTATCCCGTCCTTCCCCAGGCCGGCGAACATCATGGATCCGATCGTGACGAACATGTACACCGAGACAATGGTCATGACGGTGAGCACGGCAGCGCGCCCGGGGGTAGAGCTGGCGTCGTCGGCCTCCTCGTTGACCGTCAGCGACACATCCCAGCCCCAGTAGATGAACAGGGACAGGGAGACGCCCGCCACAAGGTCCCCAGCGAGTCGACGGCGAACGGATTGAACCATCTCGAGCTTCAAGGGCGTCGGATTGACGGCGGTTCCCGGTGAAGTAACGGTAGATGGCCACCGCACCGAAGCCGAGGAACACCGTCAGCTGAAACCCCACCAACCAGTACTGGAGCTTCTGGGTGGTCTGCATATCGCGGTACGCGATCCAGGTCGCCAGCGTGATGAAGACCAGGCAGGTGAGGGTGTTGACCCATACGTTGTCGGCGAGATCAGCAATGGCGGATCTGCGAGTCACCTGTGCGAGCAACAGGTAGAAGAAGTCGACGGCGATGGCCGCGAGGTTCGACAGGACGACGACGGTCGCCACGATCAGCCCCCATCCGTTCATCCACCCGATCCACGGACCGAAGGCGCGCGTCCCCCAGGTGAAGGAGGTGCCCGAGTCGGGCATCGCCGCATTGAGCTCTCGGTATCCGAAGGCGACCAGGAGCATCGGGACGAACCCGACGAGGAAGATCGCCGGCACCTGTTCGCCTACCTCTGAGGCGGTCGGCCCCAGTGCGCCGGTGAGGGTGTACGGGGGCGCTATGCAGGACACGCCGATGATGATGGCGCCGAGCAGACCGACAGAGCCCTCGGCCAGTCCCTTCTTCGACAGCCCGCCTCCGGAGCTCGTGGTCGCCGCGTCATGTTCCACCCTCCGACGTCGGCCGCGTCAGCTGGGACGGCGACGAGCGGCACGGGCAGGACACGCAGGATCTTGTTGGCGTCCGGCCCCAGGAACAGGCGCCCGCTCTGGGCCAGTCGCGCCGACCCCAGGAAGGCCAGCTCATTCCTGCTCCACTCCATGGCCAGCACGGCGGCGCTCATGCTGTGGGCGTGGACGATCTGGACACGCTGGTCATCCAGCCCTTTGAGATCCAGGCGCACCTCGGCGAGCAGGGCCTCGGTCCGCTCCCCGATCTCCGCGGTGTTCTGCGAGTCACCGGTGGCCACCGTGACGAGACGCAACGGGACACCGGCTCTGTCGGCGAAGGTCCTGGCCTTACTGAGCACCCCCCTCCACCGGCCGGACTCCCCCAGCATGACCGTGATGCGTGAGAGCCCGTCGAGAGGGGCGTGCCTCATGCCGCGCGGGGACAGGGCGACCGGAACAGTCGAGGAGTTGAGCAGCGTCTGCCCCACGGAGCCGAGGGACACCCGCCCCAGGACCCCGTGACGGCCTCCGCCGGCGACGAGCAGGTCGGCCTTGAGCTCCTCGGCCGAGGCGATGATGCCCTCGGGGAAGGAGAGGCTGTACCGCAGGTACTTGCTCACCGGCACACGGGGCCGATGCTCCTCCATGATCTCCGACATCCAGTCGTCGACCTGCGTGGCAACGACGTCCTGGAAGGCGTGATCGGTGACGTCAAGGACGTAGCGTCCCCCGCCGCCCTTGACGACGGTGACGAGATCGAGTGGGCACGAGAACGCTTCAGCGAGAGACACCCCTAGGTGGTAGGGAGTCTCGACCGCCGAGCGAGTTGGTGAAGGCCGTCAGAATGCGCATGGGGGTGACCTCCTGTTCGCTTCCGGGGCGTCACAGGGCACTCATGACGTGCTTGATACGCGTGTAGTCCTCCACGCCGTAGACGGAGAGGTCCTTGCCGTAGCCGGACCGTTTGAATCCGCCGTGCGGCATCTCCGCGACGAGGGGGATGTGGGCAGTTCACCCAGACGCAGCCGAAGTCCAGGTCCCTGCTGAATCGCAGGACACGCTGGTGGTCGGTCGTCCAGATGGACGAGGACAGGGCGTAGTCCACACCGTTGGCCAGGGCCAGGGCCTCGTCGTCGGAGGAGAACTCCTGAACGGTCAGGACCGGCCCGAAGACCTCCTGCTGCACGAGCGCGTCGTCCTGCTTGAGGCCTGAGATGACGGTGGGCGCGTAGTAGTACCCGCTCTCGCCGACGCGGTGGCCGCCGGTCAGCAGGTGGGAGTGCGCGGGCCGCTCCTCGACGATCTTCTGCACGGAGGCGAAGTGGCGGGCATTGTTCAGGGGTCCGTAGAACGCCTCCTCCTCGGGAATCGGGCCGGTTCGCAGGGACTCGGCGTGACGCACCAGCGCGTCGGTGAACTCCTTGGCCACCGAGGCCTCGACCAGGACGCGGGTGGCAGCGGTGCAGTCCTGCCCGGAGTTGAATATCCCTGCGGCGGCGATGCCCTCGGCAGCCGCCTCGATGTCGGCATCGGCGAAGACGACGGCGGGGGCCTTGCCTCCGAGCTCGAGGTGAACGCGGGTCACGTTGCCGGCCGCCTGCTCGGCGAGATCCGAGCCTGCGCGCACAGATCCCGTGAGCGCAACCAGCCCGGGCACCGGGTGAGCGCTCATGAGGCGCCCGGTCTCGCCGGTGCCGAGCACCAGGTTGAAGACCCCGGGAGGGAGGATCTCACTGGCGATCTCAGCGAAGACGATGGCGCTCTCGGGCGTGTTGGCACTCGGCTTGAGCACCACCGTGTTGCCTGCGGCCAGGGCGGGTCCGACCTTCCAGATGAGCATCATGAACGGGGTAGTTCCACGGGACGATCTGCCCGACGACGCCGATGGGCTCGCGGCGAATCTGCGAGTTCAGACCCTCGGCGTACTCGCCCGAGGCGACACCCGACTGGAGTCGGGCGGCCCCGGCGAAGAACCGCAGCTGAGAGGCCCCTGTCACGACTTCCTCCGCCCGGATCATCTCGGCGAGCTGACCGGTGTTGCGGCGCTGAGCCTCGACGAGACGGTCGGCATTGGCCTCCAGGGCGTCGGCGAGCCGGAGCAGGAGCCTCTGCCGTTCCGCCGGCGTTGTCAGCCGCCAGCTCTCGAAGGCCTTGAGGGCCGCGTCGTAGGCGGCGTCGACATCGGCGGACCCTGAGACCGGGCACTGCGCCACGACGTGCTCCGTTCGGGGATCCACGACGTCGAACGTGGCATCGGTGGTCGCCGGAATAAATCGTCCGTTGATAAAATTCTGGAGGAGAGGAAGGCTCATGTGAATCACTCTGCTTCTTGGCTTTGGCGGGACGTCGGTGTCGAGATGAGAAGTGTCGAGAGTCGAAAAAAATTGAGACGGCTCAGGCCTCTGCTGCCCAAGCTCACGCCGGACCCGTGCAGGCCACATCGCCGCAGGCGCCCGACGCGGCTACAAGTCATGCGACCACAATGCGGGCTAAGGTCCTAGGTGACGGCATCATAGTAAACACACACAGTCGAGTATGTCGAACGTCACGTTCTTTCACTTCAGGAACCGCACCAACATGCGGAAAAGTCACCAGCACGCGAGACATTGGATCGTTACTTCACCAAAAAATGTAACGCAAACCACAAATTTGCCCGCTGCTCGGCGTCCTCGATATCGACACCGAGCGCTCTCCTCAGGCGCACGAGGCGTGCGGGGACGGAGTTGCGATGCACCCCCAGATGCTCGGCGATGCGCTGCACCGTCCCTCCCTCGCTGAGGTAGATCTCCAGCAGCTCGAGCAGCTCGGGCTGATCGACGACGCTCCCGAGGCGAGTGCGGGCGAAGGCTCGGGCCCGATCCTCGTCCAGGAGGTCCGTGACCGACGGCAGTCCCGAGGCCTCCCAGCGCACCGGCTGTCCGAGCCGCCGAGCACCGGTGCAGACGGACAGCGCCTGCTGTGCGGCCCGCGGCAGGTCGGTGATGCCGACAGGACCGCTGACACCGATCCGCATCCGCCCCGTCCATGGCATGACACGACCGTCCTCGAGAAGCGCAGGAACGCGCCCGGCCTCACCGAGGATGGTCAGGCGGGCGCCTCCCGGTCCGTGCACCACAGAAGCCGCTCCCCAGCCGGGGCCCCCCGACTCTCGACGAGCAGCCGGGCCAGCGCCGTGGAGAGCCCGGCAACAGCGGCGCTGCCGCCCTCGAGGCAGATGACACGCCACTGATGACGGCCACCGGCGCCGGCCATCGATCGCCGCGGCGGAGACGGAAGACGTTTGAGGACGAGATCCTGGGCCTGATCGGCCAGGGCCATCCCCTGCGCGACCTCACCCGACAGGAGATGCTCGGCAGACGCCCCCACGAGCTGGAGGAGCCATCCGGTGAAGGCCTTGGAGGACTCGGCGATGAGATTCAGAAACGACCAGGCGAGATCGACCCCCAGGGTCTGGGCGCGTGTGAGCGTCTGCCGCTGCACGGTCGCCAGGTAGCTCTCGGGCTCCCCGGTGATGCCGACAGGACGGACGACCAGCCGCGTCTCACCGAGACCGACCGCCCCGGCCCCTCGCATCCCTCCCGGACGGATCCTGTCGATGCACTCGGCGACCTCGTCGTCGATTCCCGGGGCAGCTGGACCGAAGGGACCGACCACCGTGCGTCCCGTGGCGTCCCGCAGGGACACCTCCCCCCGGAGGATCGAGGCCAGGGCGCGCATGATCGCGCTCTGGTTGTCCTTGGCGGCTGCGCGCGTCAGCTGCTGCAGGACCAGGGTCTCCTCGTCGCCCGCCCCCTCGGCGCCGATCTCCGGCCCGGCCGCCTGAAGCATGGTCCCCACATCACGGCTGATGGAGGCGAAGGAGACCTCGAGAGGGACCTCGAGGAGATTGAGACGTCCCGATCCGGCAGGCCTCGCGCAGGTCCTCGGGCACCGTGTCGAAGGCGATGCCGGTTCCCAGTCCGAGTGCGGCGACTCCGGCCTCGACCAGTGACGCCACGTACTCCCGCCATGTGCCCGCCTCGGCGTCGGCCATGACAAGGCCCGTGGTGAGAACGAGCTCACCGCCCTCGAGGTAGGACGCCGGCTGGAGGAGCTCGGTCGCGACGACCCAGGTGACCGCGGCGCTCGGTGCGGGCAGGAGCACCGCGCGAACCCCCAGGTCCGCTCGATCCATGAGATCCGACACCAACACCATGTCTGGATTCAAACACTGTTCTATGCATCATGCACAGGATTCACGAAAATCTTTGTGCAGCACGCTTAGGTGCTCAGCCCCAGGGGCGGGCATAGCCTGAAGCAGAACTCATCGCCGAGCACGTTTCTACGACATCCCGGAGCACTCTGTTCCACTGCAGATCTCCGCCCGTCACGACACACTGTGAGGTCCACATGGCAACGCTGCCCCAGACCATTCATCTCGCCACTCCTCTGCCCGGTCCCGAGGCCCGCACCCTCGACGAACGCGCCGGTACCGCGCTCCCGCGCGCTCCCTGACCGCCGCGATGCCGACATTCGCACGGCGCACGGACCGCGGTGTCCTGGAGGACGTGGACGGCAACCGTCTCATCGACTTCGGATCAGGCATCGCGGTGACAACCGTGGGCGGCGCTGCGGCGCCCGTCGTCGCGGCGATCCAGGAGCAGGCCGAGAACCTGACGCACACCTCCTTCGCCGTCACGAGGTACGCCGGATACGTCGAGGTCGCCGAACGCCTGAACGCCCTGACCCCGGGCAGCTTCCCGAAGAAGACCGCGCTGTTCAACTCCGGGGCGGAGGCCGTCGAGAACGCCATCAAGCTTCGCCCGCAGGCACACCGGCCGCCAGGCCGTCGTCTGCTTCGACCACGCCTTCCACGGACGCACCTCCCTGACCATGGGACTGACGGCCAAGGTCGCCCCCTACAAGGACGGCTTCGGCCCCTTCGCCCCGGAGCTCTACCGGGTCCCCGGCTCCTACCCGTACCGCGACGGACTGGACGGCGAGGCCGCCGCCGAGCGCACGATCAGTCAGATCGAGAAGCAGGTGGGGGCGTCCTGCGTCGCCGCTGTCATCATCGAGCCCATTCAGGGCGAAGGCGGGTTCATCGTTCCGGCGCCCGGCTTCCTCACCGCGCTCCAGCGCTGGTGCCATGACAATGGTGCGGTCTTCATCGCCGACGAGATCCAGTCGGGAATCGCACGTACCGGGGCGTGGTTCGCCTGCGACCACGAGGGAGTCGTTCCCGACCTGGTGACGACCGCCAAGGGCCTGGCCGGGGGCATGCCGCTGTCAGCGGTCACCGGTTCGGCCGAGATCATGGACTCCGCCGGACCGGGCGCCCTCGGCGGCACCTACTGCGGCAACCCCCTGGCCTGCGCCGCCGCCCTGGCGACCCTGGACATGATCGAGGAGCACGATCTCCTTGAACGGGCCCGCGCGATCGGTGAGACCGGCATCCGCCTGATGGAGCAGTGGAAGGCGAAGGACCCCCGCATCGGCGAGGTCCGGGGCAAGGGCGCCATGATGGCTCTCGAGCTCGTCGACCCCGTCTCACAGAAGCCCGACGCCGCACTGACCGCCGCCGTCGCGCAGGCCGCGCGCTCACGCGGTCTGATTCTGCTCACCTGCGGCACCTACGGCAATGTCATCCGCCTGCTGCCGCCGGTCACCATGCCGGACGAGCTGTTCGCCGAGGGCATGGAGATCCTGAGCAGGCACCTCGAGACCAGCCCCTGATCCCTCTTCCACCCACGTCTCCAGGCCGCACCGGCCTCAGATCACGACGCCCCACCCGACCGACCCAGGAGGTAGCTCCATGCCCTCGACCTCTCAGCCCCTCGCCGATGCTCGGGCGCAGCTCGCCGAGGCGATCCAGTTCCTCGGCTTCGACGACGGAATGCGCCGCATGCTCGAAACCGCCCGTAAAGGAGGTGACGGTCTCGATCCCGCTGCGACGCGACGACGGCACGATGGAGCTGCATATCGGCCACCGCGTCCAGCACAACATCTCTCGCGGCCCCAGCGAAGGGAGGGATCCGTTACTCCCCAACGTGGACCTCGACGAGGTCCGAGCGCTGGCCATGTGGATGACATGGAAGTGCTCTCTTCTCGATCTGCCCTACGGCGGAGCGAAGGGAGGGGTCCAGGTCGACCCGCGGGCCCACTCGGAACGAGAGCTCGAGCGACTGACCCGACGCCACACCTCGGAGCTGATCCCTGATCGGCCCCGACAAGGACATCCCTGGCTCCCTGATATGGGGACCGACGAGCAGACCATGGCCTGGATGATGGACACCTACTCGGTGGCCACCGGGCACACGGTGCTGGGAACCGTCACGGGCAAGCCGGTCAACCTCGGCGGGTCACAGGGGCGGGCCGCCGCCACCTCCCGCGGCGTCGTCTACTCCGTCCTCAACGCGATGGAGAGCATCGGAGTGAATCCCTCGCAGGCCACCGCGATCGTTCAGGGCTTCGGCAAAGTCGGTCGCGGCGCTGCTCGCTTCCTCCACGAGGCGGGCGTGAAGGTTCTGGCCGTGGCGGACGTCTACAGCACGATTCGCAACGACAAGGGCATCGACATCCCCGCGCTCGAGGCCTTCGTGGATGAGACCGGCACCGTCGACGGGTTCCCCGGCGCGGACCCGATCCCTGCGAGCGAGCTGTTCGCCGTCGCCTGCGACGTCGTCGTCCCTGCGGCCGTCGAGGGGGTCATCACCGAGCAGACCGCGCCAATGATCGATGCCAAGCTGGTCGTCGAGGGCGCCAACGGCCCGACGACACCCGCGGCCGACGCGATCCTGGCCGACAAGGGGATCCTGGTCGTGCCGGATATCCTCGCCAACGCCGGGGGCGTCATCGTGTCCTACTTCGAGTGGGTGCAGGCCAACCAGTCCTACTGGTGGACCGAGACAGGAGGTCAATGAGCGCCTGCGCACCAGAATGGACAAGGCCTGGAACGAGGTCTCGGACTTCTCCAAGGATCACGGGCTGTCGCTGCGCACCGCGGCGACGACGATGGCCGTCAAACGCGTCGCCGAGGCCCACGTCTCCCGTGGTCTCTACCCGTGATGCGTGGCAGGCGACAGTCGATACTCAGGGAGTACAACCATGGCTGACACACGACCCGGCGCGACAAGTGACACAGCGGCGGCGTACACGACCCTTGGAGCCCACCCGGCTCTGGCCGACTACCTGCACAGGATCCGTCCCGAGGAGGGGATGCTCCTGGGCGGGCGGATGACGGCAGCGTCCGACGGCGGAACCTTCGACGTCGTCGATCCCGCCAGCAACGCCGTATTCGCACGCTGCACGGATGCGACTCCGGCGGATGCCGCACGCGCCGTCGACGCGGCCTCCGAGGCGCTGCCGGCATGGAGCGCCACCCCGCCCCGGCAGCGCGCCGAGCTGCTGCGGACCCTGTTCGACCTCATGGTGGGACAGGCCGAGGAGCTCGCGGTACTCATCAGCGCCGAGAACGGCAAGTCGGTGGACGACGCCAGGGCGGAGGTCCTCTACGCGGCGGAGTTCTTCCGATGGTTCTCCGAGGAGGCGGTGCGCACCGAGGGCGGTTTCGGCTCCTCCCCGGCAGGCGGGACCCGGACGATCGTCACGCACCGGCCGATCGGGGTGGTCGCCATGATCACCCCCTGGAACTTCCCCGCGGCGATGGGGACCCGCAAGATCGCCCCGGCCCTGGCCGCCGGGTGCACGGTGGTGCTCCGCCCGCATCCCTCACGCCCCTGACAGCGGTGGCACTGGGACATCTGATCCTGCAGGCCGAGTGCCCGGCGGGCGTGGTGAACATCGTGCCCTCGAGCCGTTCCGTGGAGGTGTCGACGACGTGGCTCGAGGACCCCCAGGGTCCGAGCCGTCTCCTTCACCGGGTCGACCCAGGTCGGCCGTGTGCTCATGAAGCAGGCGGCGGAGAAGGTGCTGGTGTCGTCCATGGAGCTCGGAGGCAACGCGCCCTTCGTGGTGGCGGCCGACGCCGATATCGACGCCGCGGTGACGGGCGCCGTTCAGGCCAAGCTCAGGGGTGGTGGCGAAGCCTGCACCGCCGCCAACCGCTTCTACGTCCACCAGGACGTCGCCCAGGAGTTCACCGAGAAGTTCTCCGCCGTCGTCCGCGACCTGAGGGTGGGGCCGGCCCTGGCGGACGAGGCGAACCAGATCGGCCCCCTGGTGACACCGGCTGCCCGCGACAAGATCAACGCCCTGGTGGACGGGGCGGTGGCCGGGGGCGCCGTCGTCCACGCCGAGTCCTCCTGGCCCCAGGAGTCTCCGGGGGCGTTCGTCCCGGTGCGGGTCCTGACGAATGTCGCCCCCGACGCGGAGATCGTGCGCACCGAGATCTTCGGCCCCGTCGCCCCGATCGTCACCTGGGACGACGAGGACGAGCTGCTGACGTGGATCAACGATACGGACTACGGGCTGTCGGGCTACGTCTTCTCCCGCGACCTCGGGTGGGCGCTGCGCCTGGCCGAGCGCATGGAGGTCGGGATGGTCGGTGTCAACCGTGGGCTCGTATCCGATCCCGCCGCCCCCTTCGGGGGCGTCAAGCAGTCCGGTATCGGGCGTGAGGGCGCGCGTGAAGGGATCCGTGAGTTCCAGGAGACTCAGTACTACTCGGTCGCCTGGGGCTGAGGGGCCCGTCCCCGAGCAGTGCGCGACCGCGAGGGTCGATGTCGTCAATATACGTGGTGCCCCGGGCCGAGAGCCCGGGGCACCATCGCGTTGACACTGAGGTCGTCAGTGTTTCAGGAGGCCTTGGGGTAGGCCTTCTGGACGGCCTCGAGCATCTCGAGGGCCGAGTAGTAGTCCAGCCGGAAGGACGAGGGCGGCATGTACTGCACCTTGCCGCCGGTCACCGGGGCCGCCGAGCTGAAGGTCTCGTTGGTGGTGATGGCGTTCTTCGCGGTCTCGTCTGCGGCAATGACGACCCAGTTCTCACCGGTCAGTCCCGCCTGGACGTTCTCGGGCGAGAGCTGGACGATGTCCTTGCGCTCACCCATGGACTGGTCGCCCTTGACGCTGTCGGGGACGGCGGCAATGGTGAAGCCCAGGTCCTGAGGAGCTGAGCCTGCGGGGCCTCCTCGGTGAAGGCGTTGGCGCCCTTGGTGCCGTCCCCGGGGACGGTGAAGACCGAGGTCGCCCCTTCGGGACGGAGATGGCGCTCTTGGCCTTCTCGGCCTTGGTGGTGTAGTCCTGACGACGGCGTCGGCCTTGGCCTGGCGGCCGGTGGCCCTGCCCCAGGGTCTTGGTGACGTCCTGCCAGGAGTGCGAGCCGTAGTCGATGACGAGGACGGGCACCTCGAGCTGGCGCAGGCTCGACGACCTTGACGGCCGAGTCCCGTCCCGTCTTGGCCACGATGATGAGGTCGGGGTTGCTGCCCGCGACCGTCTGGGCGAGGTTGTCCTCGGTGCCGTCGATGGCCTTGACGCCCTTGTCGGTGGCCTGCTTGGACCACTGGGTGAAGAAGCCGTTGTCGTCGGTCTTCTCATCCTTCTTCTTGGCCGGCGTCGAGGCGACCACCGGGGCGTCGAGGGCCAGCAGCGATCCGGTCAGGGTCACGGAGGTGGACACGATGCTCTTGGGCTCGGCCTTGATCTCGACGTCGACGCCGTCGTCCCCCTTGATGGTGACCGGCCAGGTGACCTTGGGGGAGGCCGCGGCCGAGGCGGCGCCGGAGGCCCCGGCTGAGGCCGCCCCGGAGGCCCCTGCGGAGCCGGCGGCGGAGGAGGCGGAGGTCGAGCTGTTGGAGGAGCCGCAGGCCACCAGGCCGGTGCTCAGCACCATGGCTGCCACGGCGAGGAGGCCCTGCCTCAGGCGGCTGGAGCGCCGCGAGGATGCGTTCATCTATCTGTGTTCCTTTCTTGTCCGTCCTGCTGGGAACGAGCAGTCGGGCTGGTTCCTGCCGAGGCGGGATCGGCAGAAGACTGTGGGGCCGGACCTCCGGTGGAGTCGGTGGGAGCGGAGCGGGTCCCGGCAGGGGCAGGGCCGGCCGGCACGACCGCGCCCAGGTGACGGGGCACCACCATGGGGGTGCCGGCCACCGGGTCGGGGGCGATGACGGCCGCCAGGCCGAAGACCTCCTCGATGAGGTCCTCAGTGAGGATCTCGCGCGGGGAGCCGGTGGTGCGGACCCGGCCCTCGTGCATGACGATCATGTGCTCGGCGCAGCGCGCCGCCTGGTTGAGGTCGTGCAGGACGGCCACCACCGTGCGGCCGTCGGCATTGAGACGCCGGCACAGCTGGAGGATGTCGACCTGGTGGGCCAGGTCGAGGAAGGTGGTGGGCTCATCGAGCAGGATCGTCTCGGTGCCCTGGGCCAGGGCCAGGGCGATCCACACGCGCTGGCGCTGGCCACCGCTGAGCTCGTCGACGGGGCGGGCGGCCAGCTCGGTGACCCCCACCATCTCCATGGCCTCCTCGACGGCCTGCCTGTCCTGCCGCGACCACTGGCGGAACAGGCCCTGGTGGGGGAAGCGGCCGCGGGCCACGAGGTCACGCACCAGCATGCCGCCGGGCACGGTGGCGCTCTGGGGCAGCAGGCCGACCCTGCGGGCCACCTCCTTGGTGCCCAGGCGGACGATGTCGGCGCCGTCGAGGAGTACCGCTCCTCGGGCGGGCCGGTGCAACCGAGCCAGGGCGCGCAGCAGCGTGGACTTCCCGCAGGCGTTGGGTCCCACGATGGCGGTGAAGACACCGGCGGGGATGTCGACGTCGAGGTTGCGGGAGACCACGTGGCGCTCGTAGGCGATGGTCGCGCCGCGAGCGGCCAGGCGAGCCCCGGGGACGGCCGGTCCGGCGACAGTGTTCGACTCGGTGGAGGGCAGGTCGGTCACAGGGATCTCCTTCCGCGCGCTGCCACGGTCAGCGCCACCATGAGGTAGAGGCCGCCGACGGCGTTGGTCACCACGCTCACGGGCATCGACTCGAGCACGAGCTGGCTGAGCAGGTCGGCGCCCACCATCAGAAGGCTCCCGGTCAGGCCGCTCACGAGCAGTGGGGACTGCGGGGAGCCGGTGAGGAGGCGGGCCAGGTGGGGCGCCACGAGGGCGACGAAGCCGATGGGGCCGGCCGCCATCGTCACCACCGCCACCAGCACGGTGCCCAGCAGGATGAGGACGGCGCTGGCTCGGCGGGTGGGGCTGCCCAGGATGGTGGCCACCTGCTCCCCCAGGGACAGGACCTGCAGGTGGCGGGAGGCCAGCAGGATGAGGGCGACGGTGACCCCGATGGCCAGGCAGGTCGGGGCCACCACCGGCCACCGGGCGGCCCCGAGGGTGCCGGTGATGGCCTTGAGGGCGCCCAGGCCCTCGTCGTCGTCGACCCGTACCAGCAGCCAGCGGTTGACGGAGACGAGCATGGAGCTGATGGCGATCCCCACGAGGATGAAGCGCAGGCCGGTGAATCCGCCGCGCAGGGAGACGAGGTAGGTCACCGTGCCGACGGCGGCCCCGCCGATGAAGGAGGCCAGGGAGGCCGAGAGCATGGAGCCGGGCAGGAGGAGGATGCTGACGAGGATCCCGGTCTGCGCGCCCGTGCTGAAGCCGATGAGGTCGGGCGAGCCCAGGGGTTGCGGGTGATGGTCTGGAAGAGGGCGCCGGCCACGCCCAGGGCCAGGCCCGCCACGAGCCCCAGCACGATCCGGGGCAGCTTCCACTTCACGACGACGACCTGGACGATCTTGCGCCCCTGCCCCTGGAGCGCCTCGATGACCTCCTGGGTGGTGACGGGGAACTTCCCCAACCGCAGGGAGACCACGGCCACGGCGAGGCTGAGCACCAGCAGTATGAGGCCGACGATGACGTGGCGCGGGGTGATGAGCACCGACCGGCGGCCGACGACGATCCACAGGCGTCCGGCGTCGGTCCCCACGTGGAGGCTGCGTCGCGGGTCGGTGCTGGCGGGGAGACGCGGTGGAGAGACGGCGCGGCCCGGTCTGATTCCCCTCATGAGGCCCGGTCCTTCATCCGCAGGACCATGAGCAGCAGGACGGGTGAGCCGACGAAGGCCGTCAGCAGACCGACCTGCATCTCACCGGGACGGGCCAGGACGCGCCCCAGGACGTCGGCGGCCAGGACGACGACGGGGCCGCCCAGCGCACACAGGGCCACGATCCAGCCCCGGTGGGGTCCCATGAGCCAGGAGGCCGTCAGCGGCGCCATGAGCCCAACGAACCCGATCGGGCCGGCAACCGTCGTGGCGGTGGCGCACAGGAGCGTGACGACGACCAGGCTCAGGCTCCGCACGAGGGCGACCCGGGTGCCCAGCGCGGCTGCGACGTCGTCGCCCAGGGCGATGTTGTCCAGGGCGCCGGCCAGCAGGATGGCCGCACCGGTCCCCGCCACCACGAGGGCCGCCACGGGCAGCAGGGGGATGTCGGTGCGGGTCAGGGAGCCGACCTCCCAGTCGATGAAGGTGCGGAACAGGTTCGGCATCGTCAGCACGACACCCCGGATGACCGCCCCGGCGAAGGCCGAGAAGGCGACACCGATGAGCACCAGGCGCACCGGCGAGGAGCTCGAGGCGCCAATCATGCCGATGACCTGGACCAGTGCGGTCGCCACCAGGGCTCCTCCCGCGGCCAGGGCCAGCTGGTCGGAGATCGGGAGCACGCCGAGCACGGCGGTTCCCAGGACGATGCCCAGCGAGGCGCCGGCGTTGACACCGAGCAGCCCGGGCTCGGCCAGGGGGTTGCGGGTGACGGCCTGCATCACCGCGCCGGCCACCGCCAGGGCGGTTCCGACGAGCACGCCGATGATGGTGCGCTGCACGCGCAGGACGTTGATGTTGTAGCTGACGTTGGAGGCGTCGGGGTGGAGCAGGTAGTGGGCGACCTGGCCGGCGGGGATCCTGGAGGAGCCGACGAACAGGGAGGCCAGGACGCACAGGGCCAGCAGGATGGCCGCGGTCAGGAGGATGGCCGGGCGGCGTGCGATCACGCGAGCACTCACCTCCGCCACTGTCTGAGAACGGGGGCGAAGACGGTCCCCGAGGACCCGATCGGCATCTACTCTCCCCACACCCGAAGTACAAAGGTCAACCTAACCTAAGATGCCAGCCAGGGTCTGTCAAACACAGGCTGGCCTGTTGGTTTATTCGCCGCGACACCCCCACCCAACAGCAAGGACATGCTCGTGCATATCCTCCTCACGGAGTATGTCGTGCGCGTATACACTCAGCGTATAGTCGCGGCCATGGAATCGAAACTCACTCTTCTTGGGCTGCTCAGCGCCGGGCCTGGGCACGGATACGACCTCAAACGCTCCTGGGACCACTGGTTCGCCGCCTCCAAGCCGCTGGCCTACGGCCAGGTCTACGCCACGCTCGCCCGCCTGGTGCGCGACGGGCTCATCACTCAGATCGAGACCGAGCCCGGAGCCGGCCCGGAGCGCAAGCGCTACGAGGTCACCGACGCCGGGCGCCAGAGCGTCGAGCAGTGGCTGCTGACCCCGGTCACCCCGGCCGGCGACGTCCAGGCCGACATCTTCGCCAAGACCGTCATCGCCCTCATGCTCGACGACGACGCCGGACGCCTCCTCGACCTTCAGCGCGCCGAGCACATGGCGCGTATGCGCGAGCTGACCCGCCTCAAGCAGGACGGAGACCTGCGCACGGTGCTGCTGGCCGACCACGCCCTGTTCCACATCGAGGCCGACCTGCGCTGGATGGAGACCACCGCGGCCCGCCTGAGCGAGCTGCGTGAGGAGGTGCGCTCATGAACGCCACCCCTGTCACCACCGCCGTCACGGCCGCCGGGGTCACCCCGCACCCGGTCAGGGCCAGGCCGGCCTGCCGGGCGAGGTCATCATGCGCGCCCGCGGCCTGGAGATGAGCTTCGGGCAGACCCACGCGCTGCGCGGCGTCGACCTGGACGTCGCGGCCGGTGAGGTCCTGGCCGTCACCGGCCCGTCGGGCTCGGGGAAGTCCACCCTCCTGCACGTCATGGCCGGGGTGCTCGTGCCCGACGCCGGGCGCGTCGACTACCACGGAGCCGACACGACACAGGACATCGCGGCCCTCGACGAGGCGGCCCGCAGCCGCCTGCGCCTGAAAGAGTTCGGCTTCATCTTCCAGTTCGGCCAGCTCCTGCCGGACCTCTCCGCCCTGGACAACGTCACCATCCCCCTGCTCCTGGCGGGCACCCCGCGCCGGCGGGCGCTGGCCCAGGCCCGCGAGACCCTGGGCGAGCTGGGGCTCAGCGAGCACCTGGACAAGCGCCCCACCCAGCTCTCGGGCGGGCAGGCGCAGCGGGCCGCCGTCGCGCGGGCGCTGGTGACCAACCCGCGTCTGCTCTTCGCCGACGAGCCCACCGGCTCCCTGGACTCCCTGGCCGCCGAGCGGACCATGGAGGTGCTCCTGAACTCGGTGCGCTCCCGAGGCGCCGCCCTGGTCATCATCACCCATGACGCGCGCGTCGCCGCCTACGCCGACCGGGAGGTCACCGTGCGCGACGGTCGCATCAGTCCCGGGGCCACGCACACCGCAGCCGGCCCGAGCCGGCCGGGGCACGCCGAGCCGGGAAGCCCGGGCAGTGAGAGGAGCCGGTCATGAGCCGCATCGCCCTGACCCGGCTGCTCGTCGCCAACGACCGCTCCGCCCGGCGCCGCCTGGCCGGGATCGTCGCCGGTGTCATGGTGGGGGTGACCCTGTTCCTCATGCTGCTGGCCGCCGCCCAGGCCTTCCCCGAGCGCAGCATGCGCTCGAGCTGGGCGTCCACCGCCCTCATGCCCGGCATCCCCGGACAGTCGAACCACACCGACCTCCGGCCCGACCACACCCTCACCGCCGGCGAGCTGGCCGTCGCCACCAACGTCGACGTCGTCGGCAACCAGCCGATCACCGTCCTGAGGGTGGCCCTGCCGGAGTCGGGCACCACCTCGGTGAAGATCCCGGGCTCCGACATCGTCCCCAAGCGGGGCGAGTACCTGGCCTCCCCCGCCCTGGCCAAGCGCATCGCATCCCTACCCGCCGACCAGCTCGGCGACCGCTACGGCAAGCAGGTAGGAGTCCTGTCCCCCGAGGCCGTCGAGGGACCGGACTCGCTGGTGGCCGTCGTCGGGACGGACCTGGGGACCGTGGCCGCCTCCGACTTCTACATCCCGCCCCAGGTGGTCACCTCCTTCCAGGGCATCCCCTACGAGAACGAGGCGTACCGGATCGCCACGATCGTCGGCGCCATCGCGGTGCTCGTGCCCGCGCTGCTGCTCGTCGGGATCGTCACGGATCTGGGGGCGGCACAGCGGGCCGAGCGCTTCGCCACGCTGCGCCTCATCGGGGCCACGCCCCAGCAGGTCGCCCGCACCGCGGCCCTGGAGATCGGGGCGACCACCTTCGTCGACGCCCTGGCGGGCGTGGCCCTCTACCTTGCCCTGATCCCGCTGGCCGCGCAGATCACGCTGAAGTCGAGTCGCTTTCTACTACTCCGACCTGCTGCGCTCACCGGTCAACGCGGTCCTCGCCGTCGTCGTGACCACGGCGGGGGCGGCAGCCGTGGCCTGGTGGCGCACGCGACGGGCCGACCTCGGGCCGCTGGGCGGCTCCCGCGAGCGCGCTGAGCGCCGCCCCCGCCTCATCTCGCTGGCGCCCGTGATCCTGGGGACCGCGGGGCTGGTCAGCACCCCGACGGTGGCCCACCAGAACTCCGATCTGACCATCTACCTGCTGCCGGTCTCCTTCCTGTGCACGATGCTGGGGCTGCTGTGGGCCGGGCCGGTCCTGACCTGGTGGGTGGCGCGAGGCGGCAGGGCCCTGGCCCATTCCGCGGCGCAGGTCATCGGCTTCAACCGGATCACTCAGCACCCCCGGGCGGTCTTCCGGGCGGTGGCGGGCGTGGTCGTCGCCGTCTACGCCATGACGGTGTTCGCCGTCGCCATCACCGTTGCTGCCGGGACCCGTGACGTCACCCAGGGTGGCGGGCACCTGAGCCCCACGTCGCTCGAGGCGACACCGGCGATCAGCGACGAGGGCGCCCTGAACAGCGCCGTCGACCAGCTCGCCGCCGTGCCCGGGGTGACGACGGTCGCCGTGGGGAGGATCAGCGGGGACGGCAAGCAGGACAGCCGGGTCATCCTCGAGGCCGACAAGGCCGAGGCCCTCGGGGCGCCGCACGTGGCGTCCCCGGATGGCGCGGTGAGCATCAGCACCCGCTGGCTGTACGAGAACGCGGCGGCCTCGCCGTCGCCGGTCAGCGCCGAGGAGCTGGCGAGTGCCCGTGAGCACGGCGCGCCCATCGTCCTGGTGGGCACCGACCCGGCCAGCCCCGGGGCCGTCGAGCGAGCCCGCACCGCTCTGGCCACCTCGGGCCTGGCCCTGGGGACCGCCCCAACCTCACCCAGCTCGATCCAGGCCCTCCAGGACACCGCCATGGAGAACCAGTTCGCCCAGCTGGGCTACATCGGCATCCTCATCGCCGCGGGCATCTCCGCGGTCTCGCTGGGGGTCTCGACGGTGGCGGCGCTGCTGGGGCGCCGGCGGGTCCTGGGTCTGCTACGGCTGGTCGGCATGCCGGCGGCGACGCTGCGCTCCATGGTGTCCTACGAGACGATGCTGCCGGCGGTCACCGCCCTGGCCATGAGCATCGGTCTGGGATGGCTGACCGCATGGGCACTGGTCGGCGGGGTGTCGGGGCGCCACATCAGCTGGCCGGGCGGCGGCTACTGGCTGGCGCTGGGGGCGTGCCTGGCGCTGGTGGTGGTGGCGACCCTGGCCAGCGCCCGCTACGGCCGGCGCATGCTGGCCGGCACCACCGTCCGATTCGAGTAGAAGCGGTCCCACAGTGTCCATATCGGTGACAAAGGCCGCGATCAGCCTCAGTCGCAGAAAAGGAAACCGCATGATTCCGCGGTTCTTCTCGACGGAGTGACGGCCTGCGAGCTCCTTTGTGCTCCGATATGGACACCTACCCCTCCGGCGCACCCGGGCACCGGGGAGAACAACCCCCGGTGCCCGGAGCCGATCTGCGATAGAACAGGACCATGACCGCAGGACGGGACCGACACGGCCGCAGGCTCCTCTGCCCGCGGCCTGCCCGAGGCCGCCGGTCCCTCACGGCACCGGACCTCAGTCGCCTGCGCGACGGCGAGGCCGATGAGCTCGCCGCCGGCGAGATGGTCGAGGACCTGGAGCTGGTCGAGGCAGACCTGAGCGGCGGCGACCTGTCGGCACTCACGCTGCTCAGCTGCCGGTTCTCGGAGGTCTTCGCCAATGACACCGACCTGGCCGCGGCGCGGCTGGTCGACTGCCGCCTGGAGCGCCTGAGCGCCACCTATCTTCATAGCCCGCGCTCCACCTGGCGCACGGTGGAACTGGTCGACTCCCGTATCGGGGCCTGGGAGCTCTACGACGCCGATGTCGAGTCGCTCCTCATGGAGGACTGCCGCCTGGGCTTCACCAACCTCGCCGGAACCACTGTGCGCGACCTCCTCATCCGGGCCACTCGGATCGACGAGCTGGACCTGAGCGGCATCGACGCCCAGCGGGTCCGCTTCGAGGACTGCCAGGTGGGCACGCTGCGCCTGCACGGCGGGAGCCTGAGCGACGTTGACCTGCGCGGACTGGAGATGAGAACAGTCAGCGGCGTCGGTTCCCTGGCCGGAGCGACCGTCAGCAGCGGGCAGCTCAGCGAGCTTGCGCCGCTCCTGGCGCAGCACCTGGGGCTGCGGGTCACGGATCAGGATCACGCACAGAATGCGACAACAAGGAGTAGACGAGCATGACGCTGCTGACAGCCGACGACGTTCTCACCGTGAAGTTCGAGGTCTCCTCATTCAAGGAGGGCTACAAACAGGATGAGGTCGACGTCTTCCTCGACGACGTGACCACCACGATGCGGGAGTTCGAGGAGCGGCTCGGCACGTCACAGGAATCCTCGGGCCCCTCGCACCGGAAGGCCGAGATCCTCCTGACCTCCGAGGGCGTCAGGAACATCCGGTTCTCGACCACCCGGTGGTCGGGGTACCGCATCGACCAGGTTGATGCCTTCCTCGTCCAGGTGCTCGCAACCATGGAGGCCCTTGAGGCGCAGGCGCGCACCAGTTCCTTCGCCGGCCAGCCCGGCGCCGGAGCCGGCGGGGCCTATGGCGGGGCGTACGGCGGCGGAACCTACGGGATGAGCCCGGCCCAGACCGGGTACACCCCGGGCGCCGCCGACGGAACCGCTGATGCCCAGTACGCCGAGGCGATTGCGCAACGCGACCAGTACATCGCCCAGCTCCAGCAGGAGAACGCCTACCTTCGCGCCGAGCTCGAGTCCGCCCAGCGCCGCCTGGGGACGACCGGGTTCTAGAGGTCGTCAGCACTGAGGAGTTCGAGACTGCGGAGCAGGTGAGGCATCGTTGTCGATGGGCAAGGCCCTTGAGTATCAGTCTCCGGGAGACTGTCCGTCGGCAGATGGCACCTGGCCACGGCCTGCCCCCCCCTGTCCCAGGGGAAATCGTCTGGCAGCATCTTCGCGTCCTTACTGCTCAGGCCCGTCAGCTCCCGGTAGTGCGCCTGAGCGTCTGCCTGGTTCCGGTAGTTCTTCACGGGAGCGTAGTGGGCGTTGAGCCAGACCTCAAAGCAGGGCACGGAAACAACGCCGTGAACAACGGTCCGCTTGCTGCTCAGCCTTCGGCATGCGGCCAGGAAGTCATGACGATCCTGACCATCATGGTCGACGACGACCCACACCTCCTTGTAGTCGCTGAGGTCTGATCGAGGTCCTTTGAGTTCCTTGATGACGGTCAGCGGGTCGCCATCGATGACCTTCACCTTGACCGACATCCGGGATCGGTCTGTGCGTTGGCACAGCTGCTGCAGATAGGCGTTCTCGGTGACCCGCCCGTTGGTCACGAAGAGAACGGTACACAGTTCGGCTCGTTGGCTGCGCCGTTTCCTTCTCGGTGGTGCCATTTCACTTCGCCCCTGCCGGCGTTGAGAGGTACCGGCGGAGGCTGGAGGTGTCTACCCGAGGGATAGCACCAAAAGCACCGGCGAGGTAACGGCGCTGCTTGTTCGTGCCCTTGCGGTTGGAGGAGAAGTCTGCGAGCGAGAAGAGCTCACTGGCACCGAGGGGGGACTTCTCCGTCATCCACACCTCGCCCGCCTCCAGGAGCTGGACGGGAGAGTTGTCCAGGAGCGCCGTGTCATGGGTTGTGAAGACGATCTGAGCACCCCGGGTGTTGAGGTCCGGATCCTTGAACATGTCCACCAGCGTGGCGGTCAGTGTGGGGTGGAGGCTCGCATCGAGCTCGTCGATGCACAGCACCTGCCCTAGTCGCAAGGCGTCGATGGCAGGACCGACCGTCGCCAGCCAGGTGAGAGTTCCTTGACTCTGCTGGCTGCTCGCCAATGGGTACTCCTCACCGTCCGCGCCGCGGTGGTGAAGGACGAGGTGACGCTGGAGCTCCGTGAGCAGCTCAGCAGGCACCTCCGCATCCTCGCCCTCATCCTCATTCATGAGAAGTCGATGCAGAAGATCAAGCACCTTCTGAGGAACCTCCTGCTCCTCAAGCTCAAGACCGACAATGCCCAGGTCAGCAGCCTGAGCGATGGCGTTCGCAATGCCACTCCACTGCTCAGGGGCCTCTGCGAGACGGCTCATCACCCACTGCAGACGCGATCGGCGCTCCTCATCACTGTGGTGGATGAAGCGCATGGCTCGCAGGCTGCGCGCGATCGGGGCAAGAGTGGCGTGCTTGTACTTGAGAGCGATGGCGAGGAAGAGGTCCTTGGGCGTCGTGATCCGACGGACCTCGTTCGTGGCACCCTTGAGGGTGGTGCCGGACTCGACCGTGGGCTCATCATCCTCAGGGCCCTGGGAGCGCACGAAGACCTTGCGCCAGCGCTGTCCCGCCGCCCAGAGCTCCTCACGCGAAATGCCCCAGCGATGCGCCTCGACGCTGTAGCTATAGCGCTCGTTCTCGTGGGTGAAACCGACGGTGAAGCGGGACGGCTGTGCCGCGTGGTCGCGATCCAGGCTGAAGGGCTGGTACAGGATGCCCCGCTGATCACCCACTGCCTGGTGGAGGCAGTCAAGCGCGTCCAGGAGGGTCGACTTGCCTGAGGCGTTGGCACCGTAGATCGCCGCCACGCGCCATGTCTGCTCCCGCCAGGAGGAGCCGCCGCGCGGCGTCAGAGTTTTGAGCGAGCCCCGAGTGAGATCGAGGGTTACCTCCTCTGCGTAGCAGCAGTAGTTCGCCACGGTGAAGTCGAGCAACATGCCGTCACCCTAGTGCGAACAACTCGTTTTAGGAAGTTTTTTCCCAAAACTCAAAGCTCATAGCCCTGATCTCACCATTCGAGCGCCGAGGTTGAGAGCCGCCGGGCTGCTATGACGAAGCGCCGGCCGGTCACCGTCCGCTCAAAGGCGACGATGGCCGGCCGGCGCGGCAGCCGAAGAGGGTTCAGCCCCGCTTGACCAGCGGGAAGGTGATGGTCTCGCGGATGCCCTGGCCGGTAAGCACCATGAGGAGGCGGTCGATGCCCATGCCCATGCCGCCGCTGGGCGGGAAGCCCTGCTCCATGGCCACCAGGAAGTCCTCGTCCAGGATCATGGCCTCGGGGTCGCCCTTGGCAGCCGCCAGCGCCTGGGCCTCGAAGCGCCTCGCGCTGGACCACGGGGTCGGCGAGCTCGGAGTAGGCGGTGGCGGTCTCGAAGCCGCGCACGTAGAGGTCCCACTTCTCGGTCAGGCCCGGCTTGCTGCGGTGGTAGCGGGTCAGCGGCGAGGTGTCCTCGGGGAAGTCGTAGACGAAGGTGGGCGCCCACAGCTTGTTGCCGACGAGCTCCTCGAAGATGTCCTCGACGACCTTGCCGGCCACGGCGTAGTCGTCGATCTCCAGGCCGATCTTCTCGGCGTGGGCGACCAGCTGCTCGCGCGGGGTCTCCACGGTGATCTCTCACCGAGGGCCTCGGAGACGGAGGTGTAGAGGTCGATCTTGTCCCACTCGCCCGACAGGTCGTACTCGGTGCCGTCGGCCAGCGTGACGACCTCGCCGCCCTCGGGCAGGTCGAAGGCGTCGCGGGCCGCCTGCTGGACGAGGTTGCGGGTCAGCTCGGCCATGCCGTCGTAGTCGGAGTAGGCCTCGTAGGCCTCCAGGGCCGTGAACTCCGGGGAGTGGGAGGAGTCGGCGCCCTCGTTGCGGAAGTTGCGGTTGATCTCGAAGACGCGGTCGACGCCGCCGACCACGGCGCGCTTGAGGTAGATCTCCGTGGCGATGCGCAGGTAGAGATCCATGTCGAAGGCGTTCATGTGGGTGATGAACGGGCGCGCGGCCGCCCCGCCGTGAATGACCTGCAGCATGGGGGTCTCCAGCTCCAGGTAGTCGCGGCGGAAGAAGTTCTCGCGGATGGAGCGCACGACGGCGGCGCGGGTGCGCACCATGTCGCGGGCGGCGGGCCGGGTGAGCAGGTCGAGCTCACGACGGCGCACGCGCTGCTCCTCCGAGAGCGTCACCGCCTCGCCGGCCTCGTTGGTCCAGGTCTTGGGCAGGGGGCGTAGCGCCTTGGAGGCGATCCGCCAGGCGGGGACCTCGACGTCGTCGTCCCCGGCGGAGGCGGCCTCGGCGCCCTCGCGCAGGACCGGCTCGGCCATGACGGACAGCTCGCCGCGGCGCGAGGAGATGACGCGGCCGTGGACGAAAGAGGTGGTCGCCCAGGTCGACGTCGGCCTTGAAGGCCGCGAGCGCGGTGTGGCCCTCGGCGGGCAGGGCCTTGGCCGAGAGCATGGCCTGCAGGGTGGTGCCGGCCCCGTCCTGGAGGGTGACGAAGCACAGGCGGCCGGTGTTGCGCAGGAAGACGACGCGGCCGGCGACGCCGACGACGTCGTCGGTCTCCCTGCCCGGCCTCGAGGTGGGCGTAGCCCTCACGCACGGCGGCGATGGTGGTGGTGACGGGCACGGAGACCGGGTAGGGGTCCCAGCCCTCGCCGCGCAGGCGCTCGCGCTTGCCGGCGCGGACCTCGAACTGCTCGCCCGGGCCCGGGTCGGCCTTTGGGCCGTTTGGGCTGGTCCGATGAATCGTCTGCAGACTTCGGCGACTGGGCGCCGGCGGGCGTCGGTGGCGGTCGGGTCGGGGCTGGGGGTGCCTCGTCTGTCACGTGAAGGAGTCTCAACGGCGCCCGCCCTCCCCGACCGCTCCCTGGGGCACCGACGACGCCCGATCCACCTCCGATCCTGGTCACACCGGGCGGCGGTTCCTCCGGTCAGGTCCAGGTGGGCACGACGGCGGCCCCGGTCACGGTTTCTCTCCCTTCCTGTCTGCGGCGCACGGACACGCAGTACTCGGCCGGGAACCAGGTGGGGCCCAGGGCCTCGCCCCTTGACCGGCACCCGGCCCAGGCGCAGGGCAGGTGCCGCGGGCCGTGGGGCGCTGCTCCCACTGGGGCGGTGTGCGAAAAAGGAAGGAGGAGAGCAGCCTGGTGTAGTCGGGCCCGAGGTAGCACCACGGGACCGGGGATGGAGGGAAGTCCGCTCAGGATGACGCCGTCGGCGGCCAGGGACTGGGGCTGCTCGGCTCTGAAGTAGCCGGGCATGACGTCGCCGTCGTAGGAGTACTTCCATCTGTCGAGGACCTGTGCCCAGGCCAGGTCGGCACCGAGCTCGTCGCAGGCCCTCGAGCAGCAGCTCGTGCAGGAGGTCGAGGTCACCGACGCTCAGGGGCGCCAGCCCAGCCACCCACTCAACGAGGTACGTGCCGTGAGCGATCCTCCTCGAGGGTGCAAAGAACGTCGCCGTATTGATCGGCGCGGGCCCGGTCAGGAAGACCCCGACGTCGTCGACATACCTGCGCTCATCAGCGGCCTCGATCGTGGCCTCGCTCAGTGGCAGCATGCGTGCCTGACCGGTGTACTCGGTGGGGCTCCAGTGCGGGGCCACCCGCCAGATGGCGCGCATCCAGGCTTCGACCGGATCGGGGCAGACGGACTCGCGCACATAGGCCCGCATCTTGACCACCTGAACGTCCTCGTCAAACCGCTCCCAGTCCTTCTCGTAGACGTCGGGATTGAAGTCGGGCGCGGACAGGGCTCCCTGCGGCCGTACCACGCGCTCGAAGAACAGGGCCACGACGCCGTCGTTCCAGCGGGCGAGGGTCTGCGCCGACGCCAGGGCCCTCGCCCTGGCCGAGCCGCCTCGGAACCAGCTCTTGGGCCAGGTGAGCCGGTAGCAGTAGGGCAGATCGGGGTAGCCGGAGACCTCCTTGACGTAGTCGACGAAGTCGAGCTGCACGTCCAGAGAGGTCTCCTCCAGCTCGAGGACCAGCAGGTGGCCGTCGCGGAGGCGGAGGTGAGTTCCGTCGCCGTCGTTGCCCTCAACGGTGAGGCCTGGCAGCGCCGTGCGCACGCCCTCGATCGTCAGCTCTCGGGTGGTGTAGAGCTCGTAGATGTCCTCGTCCTTGATCTGCCCCAGCACGCTTCCCGACTTTATCGGAGCACGGCGGTGTCTGGGGCAGTTCGAGGGACGGCCTGGTAGCGGCAGTCCCGGCCCGCAGAGCGGCTCAGGCGCGGGCGTCGGCCAGGGGATGCCGGAGGACGCAGCCCCTGGAGGCGGGCGACGTCGAGTCGGCCGGATCTGCCGGGGTCGGTACCGCTCCACGATCCGGTTGGCCGCGTCGACGAAGACGACGTGGGGCAGGTAGCGGGCCTCGGCGTCGGACATCTGGGAGTAGGCGATGAGGATGACGACGTCGCCGGGACTGACCAGGTGGGCGGCGGCGCTGCTGACGCAGATCTCGCGCCGCCGCGCCTCGCCGGGGATGACGTAGGTGGACAGACGGTTGCCGTTGGTGCAGTTGCAGATGTCGACGCGTTCGCCGGGCAGCAGGTCGGCGGCCTCGAGCAGGTCGACGTCCACCGTGATCGAGCCGACGTAGTCGAGGTCGGCCTGCGTCACGGTGGCACGGTGAATCTTGGACGTCATCATCGTCCGGGTGCGGGGGCTCATCGCGGCACAGCGTAGACGGCGCTGGGCCCGGCGCACTGTACGGTGCGGCACAGGGTGAGCGACCTGACGAGGACTGCGGACGGCGTGGCGTGCGCCGGGGTCGGCCCTGTTCGCGGCGGCCTGGCTCACGCAAGCGCCCAGGCGGGCAGGACGCTCAGGGACGCAGGTCGATGAGGGTGTTGTCGATGAGGCGGGTGGTGCCGACGCGCGCGGCGACGGCCAGCAGTCCTGTGGCGGGAAGCCCTTCCCCCGCCGGTCCTGCTGCGCGGCAGGCCGAGGCCGGCGTCGGCCAGGTCCTCGAAGCTGTCCGGGGCGACGAGGGCCACGTAGTCGACCTCGACGCCGTCGGCCTCCCTCCAGAGACGCCAGGGCGGCGCGGCGGATGTCGGCGGGGCGGGTCGGGCCCCGGAGCCGGCCCCTGAGCGGCGGCATCCCGGCCGGCCTGGAGTGCTCGTGACAGGGGCCAGGGCCTGACGGCGCTGGTCAGGGCTGAGGTAGGCGTTGCGCGAGCTCATGGCCAGGCCGTCGCTCGCGGCGGATGTCGACCGGCACGATCTCCAGCGGACGGCGAGGTCGCGCACCATGGACTCGATGATCGCCAGCTGTTGGGCGTCCTGCGGCCGAACAGCGCCCAGCGCGGGGCGGTCAGGTGCATGAGGATGAGCACCACCCGGCAGACGCCGGCGAAGTGGGTGGGCGGGTACGGCCTCCAGGACGGTGGCGATGGGGCCGGGGTCGATGCGCACGGGCCGGCTGCCCGGAGGGGTAGATGATCTCAGGGGTGGGGGCGAAGACGATGAGCCGTCCCACGCCGAGGGCGCCGTCGGCACCGGTGAGGGTCCGGGTGAGGCTATCCAGGTCGCCCTCGAGGTCACGCGGGTAGGAGTCGAGGTCCTCGGTGGGGAGCGAACTGCAAGGGGTTGACGAAGATGGTGACCACCACCGTGCCGGTCGGCCCGACGCGCCGGGCGGCCTCACGCACGAGATCGAAGTGGCCCTCGTGGAGGGCGCCCATGGTCATGACGACCGCCCGCGGGTCAGGGGGACCCGGCCAGGGCGGAGACGAGGTCGGCTCGGCTGCGGGCGAGGACGGTTGCGGCGCCGGCTGATCGGGGGGCGGGAACGGGCGTCGGTGGGTCTCGGTGCTCACGCACCCCACGCCAGTCGCCCCGCTGGGCGGTGCCGAATCCGCCGGGAGCCGCGGGCATGAGAGCATCGGGGCATGAGCGACATCGATGGCACGGGTCCCGGCGTAGGCGGCGGCACGCGGCTCAGGCCTCCGTCCCCGCGGCCACCTGAGCAGGCCGGGCCGGCTGGGCGTCGGCATCATCTCCGCCGGGCGTGTCGGCGCGGTCCTGGGCTGCGCGTTGCGCGCGGTGGAGCACCAGGGTGGTCGGCGTCCACGCGGTCTCGGAGGACCTCGCGTGAGCGCGCCGAGATGCTGCTGCCGGGTGTCCCGGTCCTGAGGTCGAGGAGATCGTCGAGCGCGCTGAGCTGGTCCTGCTGGCCGTGCCCGACGACGCCCTGGAGCCGCTCGTCCAGGGGCTGGCGGACCTGGAGCGCTGGCAGCCGGGCCAGCTGGTGGCCCACACCCGGGTCGCTACGGCGCCGCCGTGCTCGCACCGGCTCAGCGCTGCGGGGCGATTCCGCTGGCGATCCACCCGGCAATGACCTCTCCGGGTTCTCCACGGATGGGCCCGGCTCGTCGGCTGCCCGATGGCCGTGACCGCGCCCGCTGCGGTAGCTCCTGATCGCGCAGGCGCTGGTGGTCGAGCTCGGCGGGGAGCCCTTCGTCCTGGAGGAGTCGGCGCCCGACCCTACCACGCTGCTCTCGCCCATGGCGCCAACCACCTGCTGACTGTGGTGACGCAGGCCGTCCGGGTGCTGGCGGCCGCCGGGGTCGAGGACGGTGCAGCCACGCTCGGCCCCCTGCTCACGGCGGCCCTGGACCGGGCCCTGCACGAGGGCGAGGCGGGACTGACCGGCCCGGTCTCCCGGGGCGACGCTGGAACAGTGGCCTCCCACCTGGAGGCGCTCTCCTCGTTGCGCGACGGCGAGGGGCGGGGTCTCGACGACGTCGTCGCCTCCTACCGGCAGCTGGCCGCCGCCACCACCGAGCGCCGCGAGGCCACCGGCCGGCTGACCGCCGAGCAGGTCCTGCGGCTGCGCGAGGTCCTGGGCCCGGAGCGGGCTCTGAGGGCTGACCCACGAGAGATCAGCGGCCTGAGTGGCGGCGACGGCGCGCGCAAGCCACCGGTCGAGCTGCTCGGCGCTGGCGCGGCGCAGCGCCCGCTGACTGATCCGCGCCGCGAGCTCCTTGGCGTCGGCGGCGTCGAGATTCGTGATCGAGGTGGGGACCTCGCGGGCGACCATGTCGAGGCGGGAGGGAGGCCAGGCTCAGCCTGCGCTCCAGCGGGCCCTCGCTGACATTGAGGGACCGGATGCGTTCGTAGGGATGACGGACACCCGCTGCCGCCAGCGGCCGTGGCGGATGATGACGCAGGTGTCGGTGAGGGATGATCGCTGCGCGCCGCCAGGTCAGGGGGCGGAAGATCCGTCCGCGGCGGCTGATGCGCACGAAGCCGCGCTCGGCCGAGCCCGCCGGGGCCTGCGGGTCGCCGACGCCGTCGTCATCGCGGCCGGTAAGGGCCTGGGTGAGCAGAGTGTCCGGGTCGGGCACACCCAGGTCGGGGACCACGAGCCACAGTGCGCGCAGGGCGGTGTCCCGGCTGCCCACGGGCAGGAGCATGTTGCCGATCTCGCGAGTCTGGCCGTCGTGGGGGTTCTCATCGCGGCCGGCCACGGTGACATTCACCTTCCACCAGTCCTTGCGGCGCCACAGGATCGGCCCGGTGAGCCCGACGCCGTGGACCCGCCCGGGCGGCAGCGTCCGGGAGGTCTCGGCAGTGAGGCCGTAGCTCATGCGGATACCGCTGGGGTGGCGGCGGCGTGAAGTTCCAGGCGCTGTTGAAGTGGCTCCACACGATGGTCGCCACCCCGATGATCATCGTGATGTAGGACGAGATGATCGTCAGCGCTTCGCCGCCGGTCATGGAGTCCGAGATAACGAGGAGGATCCCGACCGCAAGCGTGCCGATGATCGTCAGCCCGAGCACATAGACCGAGGAGCTGCGCAGCAGGGACCCGAGGAGGGTGGCACCGTCGACACTGTAGAGCGGGTGCTCCTGGAAGTGAGAGGCCCGCAGCTGCGTGGAGCGCCGCCTGGCGGAGGGGCGGCCTCGAGCCCGGCGTCCCTCCGGTGTGAGGCCCTCGGACCGGGCGGTGGAAGCGAGACCGTCGATGCCGCCAGTGTCGTAGCCCGCTCCGTTGTCTTGGACGGCACCGTCCTCCGAGGCGGGTCCGGACATGTCTATCTGTCCGGCGGCCAGGTCGAGGATGCGGTCACGCAGGGCCTGAAGCTCACGGGTGGTGAGGAAGCCGATGACGACCCGCGAGTTCCGGCCGCCGGCGACCTCGACGATCAGCCTCCCAGGCCGAAGATGCGTCCGAGCAGGGGGTGGACGACGTCGACGGACTGGATCCGCGGCAGACGGGCCGTACGCAGCTTGCGGCTGAGGATGCCCGAGCGCAGGTAGACGCCGTCGGCGTCCACGGCGTAGGCGCGCCGCCACCAGCTGAGCAGCCCGAGCACCACCCACACAGCGATGAGCGCGATGAGGCCGAGCAGGTAGTACCCGACCCTGACCGCCTGGGAGAAGCCGTGCTCGCTGATGAAGCGATAGGCGCGCACCAGCTCGTCGAGGTTCTGAGCCGTGACGAAGGCGAGGACACCGGTGACGATCTTCCAGCCTCCAGCAGCGGCGTGATAACGCTGACCCGGTGCCAGGTGACGTTGTCGGGAAGGGGCAGGTCCTGGGAGGCGGCGGGCTGCCTCACCTGAGGCCTCCGCCCTCGCCTTCCGTGCAGCCTCCAGCCTGCTCTCCCAGCTGGAGCTCACAGCCCGGCCATCCTCCTCACCGCGCTGGGGACAGGACCCGGCGCAGGTTCTCCGCCCGGCCACCGGCAGCCCGTTGATCGTGGCATCGGTACTGGCCGAGGCCGTGGAGCCTGACCTCGGCGATGCCCAGCCGGCGGGCGAGCGGCCCCTGGGAGGTGTCCACGAACTGCATGCGCCCGTACGGGGTGACTGTGATGGAGCGGAACATGACGCCGTGGCGCCACAGGAGGTGGTTGTCCGCCAGGGCATAGCCCATGGCCCGCACCTGGCGCGGGATGAGCCAGAGCAGCCAGACGAACAGGACCGTGGCGAGCGCCGCCGGATGAAGAACGCGCGAGAGACGAGCACGCCGGGGATGGCGAAGCTGATGAGGAGGACGGCACTGACGATACCGGCCCCCAGGAGACGGGCGGTGATGAGGCGGTGCGAGACCGGTGGAAGACGACGCCGTCGGGGGCGAAGGGATCGGGTCCGGCGGGTGGCGGCGTAGGCGGGTCGCAGGCACGGCCGGAGGCCGGGTCCGGGACGGCGGGGTGACGGGACGGCACTGGCCACGGTGTCGGGACTGTTCATGCGGGAGCTCCTGGTCCTTCGGGGGCCCGTCCGGAGGTGCCGGACGAGCTGTCGTCGTCACCGTCACCGGAGATGGAGCACCACTGCTCGACGACGAAGCCGATGACGCACCACACGAGGCAGGCGATGAGGCATCCGGTCGAGGTCCAGGCCAGGTGAGTCATGGCCGGCGAGCGCGGTGTCACGAGAGCCAGGATGATCCCTGCCGCCGTAGACGCCGCCCAGGACCGCCCCCACGATGGCTGAGGCTCGGGCGGCGGCGGCCGTGGTGGCGGCGCCGGTCGGGGTGATCCAGGTGTGCTCACGCGCCCGCAGGCGCCTGACCGCCAGACCGGACACCAGGACGATACCGGCGATGACCAGCGCAGTCACCGCCCCCCAGGGGGAGAGGACCGGGACCCAGCCGACGTGGCGCAGCAGGAGATCACCGGCCACCCAGGGAGACCACCGCGGCGGCGACGAACCAGGTGACGGCACTGGTCCAGCGGGTGCGCCGCATCAGGCGTCCTGGCGGGGACCTGTCCCCTGGGCGCCACCGCCGATGACGTCATTCCACTGGAGCGGGGACTTCCAGGCGCCCCGGAGGCGTCATCCTGCTGGTCGTTGGGGAACTCGTCCGGGCCGGCCGTGTGGCTGGGGCGGGCGCCTCAGGGCCGGCCGCCTCGGGGCCGAGGCGGCCTGCAGGGCGAGTCGATCTGCGGGACCCGCCCGGACCAGGCATTCGCTTCGTTGGAGGCGTCGAAAGACGGCTGGCCGAAGGGGAGGACTCGACCGGTGCCTGGTCGCTGAAGGGCTGCGCTGAGGCGGTGGGTTCCGCGGCGGCCGATGAGCCTCGAGATACCGCCGTCGTAGTCGGCGGACAGGGAGGAGTCGGCCACGGAGGACTCGTCACGGGTGGCGTCGTAGACCAGCTCAGCTCGGCGCCGGCGGCGTCCTGTTCCACCGGGGGCTCCACGTAGGGGCCGGTGGGCTTGTCCGGGAGAGCATCGGATTCGAGCCAGTCGAAGGCCAGCCAGCGCAGGCCACCCCGGTCGGGGGCGTTCTCGGCGAGCTCGGACACGGAGTGCCCGGGCCAGCTCGGCGAAGGGGTCGGCCTGGCCCACGGCACGAGGACGAAGGCGCGCTCGGCGGCACGTGGGTGCGGCAGGGACAGGGCCGGGTCGGTGGAGGTGACGCCCTCGACCTCCACGAGGTCGATGTCCAGGGTGCGCACGCCCCACGGCTCGGTGCGCACCCGCCCGGCCGCGACCTCCAGGGCCTGGCAGACCTCGAGCAGCCTCGCGGGAGAGGGTCGTCATGGCCGTGACCACCGTGTTGAGGTAGTCGGGCTGGGGATCGGCACCCCTCGGCCACGACGGCGACAGTACGGGCCAGCGGCGCCACCCTGAGTGACCTCGATGCCCTCGGCGGCCTTGAGGCTCTGGACGGCCGTGCGCAGGGAGTCCACGACGCCGCCGACGTTGGCGCCCAGACCGAAGACGACGCCGACGGGCGTGCGCTGCCGGCGAGCGGGTCGACCGGAGCGGCTGGAGCATCAGGCGCGGCGGGAGCCGCCGGTGCGGCGCCGGGGAGGCAGCGCCCAGGAAGTCGGACTGCAGCGCGACGGCGCGGCGTACGAGCCGCCGGCGGGCTGGGAGAGGTCCTCAGAGACGGGGGCTGGGTGGAGGAGGACTCCAAATGGGCAGGTGCCGCGCCCTCCCGGCCCACTGGTACCGGGGTACTCGTCGGGGACGGCGAAGGGACTGGGCTCGGGCTCGGCCGGGGTCTGGGAGACCGGGGCGGAGGAGGCGTCAATGAATCCGTTGGCGTCGGTGGTCCTGAAGCTGAGGCGTCACCGCCCGGCGCGGGGAAGGAGAGGTCGGCCGCGTCGGAGCCCGCCGTCTCGGGGGCAGTGTCCCCCGCATAGTCCCCGCATAACCGGCCTGGCTGTAGGCTGCCCCGCTGCAGGAGCCGGACTCGCCGAAGGCGACGGGCCCACCTCAGCAGGTCCGCGGAGCTGTCGACGGCCGGGGCGACCAGCTGCTCATCCTCCTCGGAGGAGGCCACGTGGCGGCCCTCGGGGCAGCTGGACGCTGAGGTCATCGGCCGCAGAGGTCGGCTCGGACAAGGTCCCTGCGGAAGAGTCGGCAGCCGCCTCCTCGGCATAGCTGGAGGCGGCGGCCCGCTCAGTAACAACGGGAACCGAACCCAGCGCATCGGCCGCCAGGCTCACGAATCCGTCAGCACCGGCGGTCCTGCCGGCGGAGGCCGCGTGGGGGCGCTGGTCGATGGGGTCTCCAGCGCCTCGATGCGGCGTGGGAACCGGCTGCCGCGCTGGAGGGATTGGCTGAGTGCCTCGAGATCTCGGGAGCCTCGGGAGCCCAGGAGGAGTCCGACGAGACGGAGGAGTCTGCGCTGTCGGTGGCCCAGTCCGGTGCCCAGGACCGGGTCGACTCGACGCCCCGCCGGAACGCTGGGCTGACCGGCATCGGCGGGGATTGAGGGTGCGGCGGCCGCGAAGGACGAGCGGGCCGGGCCCTCCAGCGGCGAGGCCGGCGAGGGCGTCGGGGGTGATGGGAGGCTCGGAGGTCGGCACCACCGGGGCGGCAGCGGATGCGTCGCCGCCTGTGAAGGAGGAGCCCGCAGTCGGGGACCCCGAGACGAGGGGTGCTGCGGCAGTCGCGGCGGGGGCTCGAGAGGGCGCCGCCGGTGAGACGGCGGCCACCGGGGAAGCTGAGGAGGAGGACGCGTAGACTGGGCCGACACGATCACCGGCGCCTCGGCCTGCGCGGCCCAGGCGGCCTGGCTGAGGCAGGAGCCCCACCGTCTCGGCTGCGGCGTCGGCCACCCGGTGGATGGTCACCGAGACGTCCTCGAAGGCGACGTCGAGAGGGGCCTGGGCTTGTGCACAGTGACCCTCGGCGGCCACGACGCGAGGGAAGGCGACAGACCCGCTCGGCGATCCGGGTCCGCCAGGGACTCGATGAGGTTGACCGGCTCCCCTCGATGATGCTCACGATGCCGTTGGGCCACGCGGGAGTAGTCGACGGCGTCGTCACCGAGTCGGTGACGGCGGCCACGGCGGTACCGCGCCGCCCCCAGGTCGAGGATGACATCGACCGTGAAGAGCTGGCCTCCTCACGTTCGAAGGGCAGGACGCCGTGGTGGCTACGGGCGGACAGGCCGACGAGGCTGATCCCGGTCGGTGGTCGCGGAGACGGTGGTGCCTACTGATGTTCCTTCCAGAGGGAGGCGGTGCGGACGGCGGCCCGGTTGGCCGGGACCCGTGGACTCTGACGGCCCGGTGCCTCGCGGCGGCGGCCAGGGCGGTGGTGGCGGCGGTGGCGGCGTCGCGCTGACGGGTGGCCTCGGCCTCGGCGGCAAGGAGGAAGCGCTAGGGAGGAGCCGACCAGTATCGGCTGACCGAGGTCGGCGACGAGGCGGGAGGTGGCCGCCAGCAGCTCCCCAGGACTGGGCGTGGGTCTTGGCGAAGCCGAGGCCGAGGGTCCAGGACCACCTGGGAGCGGTCCACCCCTGCGGCGTCGAGCCTCACTCAGGCGCTCGCGCAGCTCTGCTCGACCCGGCGACGACGCCGCCGGGTAGTCGGTGAGCCGGTCCATGGTCTCGGGGTCACCGCGCCAGTGCTGGCAGACGTAGACGACGCCGGTGCGGGCGATGAGGCCGTGCATGGCGGGGTCGGCCTGGCCTCCGGAGACGTCGTTGATGATGTGGGCGCCGGCGTCGATGGCGGCCTCGGCGGTGGCGGCATGGATGGTGTCCACCGAGATGACGCGCGCTGCCGGCAGTGCCTGTCCTGTCTGCCCCGTCGGCGAGGAGCGCAGCACCACGGGCAGGACGCGGGAGATCTCGGTGTCGACGTCGACGCTCTGGGCGCCAGGGCGGTGGACTCCCCGCCGATGTCGATGATGTCGGCGCCCTGGGCGATGAGCTCGCGGGCGTGGACGGCGGCTGCCCGGAGCGGCCCAACGGCCGCCGTCGGAGAAGGAGTCAGGAGTGACGCTGAGGACGCCCATGAGGAGCGTCCGGTCAGCACGAACCCCGGCAGGGGGCTGGGCGGCGGCTGGAAGAATCGTCACGGGGTCAGGCTAACGGTTGGCCCGCCGCTGCGGGAGGACCGAAACATCTTTCAGCCCGCCGCAAACTGAGAGCCGGAACACGATCCGGCTGGGTCAGGGCACCTCACTTCGACCGAAACTTCATAGAAGACGCGGAGCCGGGTCGATTATGAAGTTTCGGTCGAAGTGACTGGGGGCTGCGACTGACCGGCATCAGCGGGCCTCCCTCGAAAGGCGGAGACGCCACTGCAGTCCGTCCCTTCGACGCATTCCGGTTCTTCTCCGCGATTCCCTAGCCTCAAGGTATCCACCCATCTATCACGGGGATCATGTGGCACACCGGCCGCGGCCCCGCCCGGAAGGAAGAGAAGCACCATGCCGCACCAGATTCCACACATCAGTCCCACCGTCAACAAGGTGGTTGAGGCCCGCGCGCTAAGCAAGATCTATGGCGAGGGCGAAGCCCAGGTCGTGGCCCTGGACACGGTCAGCCTCACCATCACCGAAGGAGAGTTCGCGGCCATCATGGGCCCCTCCGGCTCAGGCAAGTCCACCCTCCTGCACTGCCTGGCGGGCCTGGACACCCCCACCTCCGGCAGCGTCTTCATCGCCGGACAGGACCTGTCAGGTATGAAGGACAAGCAGCTCACCGCCGTACGCCGCGACCAGCTCGGCTTCATCTTCCAATCCTTCAACCTGCTGCCCACCCTGACCGCCGAGGAGAATATCCTCCTGCCCCAGCGCCTGGCCCACCGCAAACCAGCCCGAGACTGGTACGACGCCGTCATCTCAGTCCTAGGTCTCACCGACCGCCTATCCCACCGCCCCAACGAGCTCTCCGGCGGCCAGCAACAGCGCGTGGCCGTAGCCCGCGCCCTCGTGGGACGCCCCAAAGTCATCTTCGCCGACGAACCCACCGGCGCCCTGGACACCGCCTCAGCCGCCAACCTGCTACAGACCCTCGCCCACATGTAAAGCCAGACCCTGGCTAGACCGTCGTCATGGTCACCCACGACGAACAAGCCGCAGCCACCACCAACCGCATCATCCGCCTACGCGACGGACGCATCACCAACGACGACACCGTCCACCACACCCCGGCACCCACACCGCACCGACCGCCCGCCCGGCCCAGCAGACACCCGCTGCTCCCACCCAGGCAGCTCCGCCCGCACCACCGACGACGACACCGACAATCCCGGCCGGCCCCACTCACGGGATTCGACGCCGTCACAGCCCCGGGCCGCCTCACGCCGGCTCGCCGGGCCATCACCCCGGCGAGCGCACCAGAGCCCCTGCCGCACCTCCGGGGCGAGCACCACCCCGTCGCCCCCACTCCCTGGTCCCGCCGCGGTCTACAGTGCACGCCATGCCGCGCCTCCCAGCGCAACCCAGATGTTCGGCTTCGGCAGCCCCTACGCCACTGGAATGGAGGCCCGCTGATGCCGTCCCTCCTCGACCTACGGCGCACCGCGGCCGCCCTCGTGGCCGTGGCCATGAGCGCCGCCCTCATCGCCTTCGCCTTCATCATCTCCGACTCCTTCCGCACGCAAACGCAGACCAGCGCGCGGGTGTCCGTAGGCGACGCCGACGTCGTCGTCCAAGACGGTCGTAGAGCCAACAGCACGGAAGGCGCCCTGGACGACTCCCTCCTCAACCGGGTCTCCGCCCTTGACGGTGTCAGCTCCGTCCGTGGTGCCCACTGGGACATGCTGTGGCTCGACCTGCCCAAGCAGCTAAGCGCCGTCGGAGCCCAGGTCGCCGTCCAGGACGTCCCGGCGCTCACCAAGTTCACCACCCTGAGCAGCGGCCGGCTCCCCACCGCCACCGGTGAGGTGGCCATCGACTCCGACCTCGCCGAGCAGCAGGGCCTGAGCGTCGGCGACACCATCCGCCTCTCAACCAAGGACAACGACAACGCTAAGGCCGTCCACTCGGCTCCCACGGTGGTCGGCATCATCTCCGCCGGGGCCGACAGCAAGGACACCGGCACCGGCACCCTCTACGCCACCGCCGAGCAGCTCCAAGCGATGGGAGCCAGAATCAATTACTACAGGCTCTACGTCAGCGCCAAACCTGGAACTGATACCAGTTCATTGATGAGGAATGTGTCCGAAATCATTCACTCTACCCAGCCCTCCGCCGTCATCCAGAGCGCGGACGAGGCCATCTCTCAGCGAGCTAAAGCAGAATTAGGAGGGACGATCATCTCAACCATCCTCAACCTCCTGTCCCCGGTCTGCGCGGCGGTCGCCATCATCGTGATCGCCACCACCTTCAGCACGCTGGTGGCGCGCCAGACGCGCATGGTCGGCCTCATGCGCTGCATCGGCACAACCCGCCGTCAGGTGATGCTCGCCGTGCTGCGCACCGGACTCATGACGGGTGTGGTCGGCTCCGTCCCGCGCGGCACTCGGAACCGGTATCGGTGCCATCGCGGTGTCCTCGGGAACCTTCGCGGACCTCAAGGCCGATCAGCTCACCATCTCGCCGGTGTCCCTTGGGCTCACCGTCGCCTTGGGGACGCTGGTCACCCTCATCGCCGTCCTGCGCCCTGCGCGCACAGCCACCCGCATCTCACCGCTCGTGGCTCTCACCGGGCAGGTTGCGAGCACCAAGCAGGCCGGACGCAGGCGGATGTGGAGCGCCGTCGCCGGAGCCATCATTGCCGTCATCGGTGCGGCCGCGGTCGCCCTCGGCGTTCAGGCATCCGATATCTTCATCACAGCATGCGGGAGCGCCGTCGTCACCCTCGGCGCGATCCTCGGCCTTCCGCTGCTCGTCACCGTCATCATCGGGATTCATCGGCAGAATCAGTGGTGACGCGCGATTCCCGGTCCTGCGCCTGGCTACCCGGAACCTGGCCCGCAACTCCGGACGGTCCGCCGCGACCGCAGCCACACTTTTCGTCTGCGTCCTAGTGGGGTCAGCACTCTTCGTCGGCCTGTCCTCCTTGAACGCCTCCTTCGACGCCATCCTCGGCCACAGCTCACCAGTGGACGCCAGAATCTTCGGAGTCACACCGCAAACCGATACCGCGCAGCTGACGAAGCAGGTCAAAGCAGTCGACGGGGTCAAGCGACGTCACCACGTTCCCTCCTCGGCCTCGACCCAGACCATCGATGGAAAGTCGAAGGACATTACTGTCGACGTCATCGACACCGGCACTATCGCGCCGATCGCACGGTCCACCAGCGGCTTGGAAGACCTCAATGACAAGACCCTCATTGTGGGCGGCATCTATAACATTCCAGATGGCGCCACAGTCACCCTGACCGGCGCTGCCGACAGCGTTGAGCTGACGGCCCGCGTCCAGAGGGCTGGGGCGCCGCCATCAGCCCGGCAGTGGCTCAGCGCATCAACGGCAATACCTCTACCAACACCACCATGTGGGTTCGGTCCACCGGCAATTCCATGACATCCGATACCGAGCACGCCCTCAATGCGGCTGTCCGAGGTCAGGCTCTGATGGTGGCCGGTAGCGCCGCCGCAAGTGAGCAGATGTCATCCATCATCACGAGGATGGCCCTCATCGTCTGCCTGGTTCTGGGGGCCGCCTCGTCATCGCCCTGTCCGGGCTGGCCAACACCACGGACGTCTCAGTTCTGGAACGCATTCGAGAGATCGGGGTTCTACGCGCCACCGGCAGCTCCCGCCAGGAGATCCGGCGCCTCATCGTCACCGAGGGGACCCTCCCGCGGCCGTGGGGGAGCTCTCGGTCTCCCTCATCGGAATGTTCCCTCGGCACAGCAGGCACGGTTGCGGCGGGAGGCCGCCAAGGGTATGTCTGCACATCCCCCACCCGCGCTGATCGGGCATGTTCGCCGCGACCCTGGCCGTCGGCCTGCTGGTCTCACTGCGCCCGGCCGGACGGGCAGCCTCGGTGCCGCCGGTCATGGCGCTCGCAGAGGACTGATCACATACCGAAGACTCGAAACACACCCACATCCGATGACAGCTTCCTCACCCCACACAGAACTCACATGAAGACAGAAGATCTACATGGACATGTTCTCCCGGCGCCGCAAATCATTGAACGATAGCAGATTCACTGACGCCATGAACGCCGAGACCCGCAGCCCTCTCGAAACAAGCGACTGCTTCGCCTGTCCCTTTTCAACGAACATCAGTGCGCACAACCACTGCTTGAGCAAAGGATATCGCGGAGGGTTCTGCGGAGGATTCGCTGCCGCCACCCGCCGCTGCCACTAATCTCCATCACGTGCGGGGCCGCTTCCAGACATTTGGAAGCGGCCCCGCACGCCACATACTGACCATACTCGACACCTCGAAGAGCATCTCACCCCCTCACGGATGACAGGAAGGAATATTTCCTACCTTCGGTGAGTATTTCTGTGCGAGCCACCCCCATAGAGTGACACCAACTCGGCGGCAGATACATGCACAACGCAGACTCAGACACCACATCACAGTCTTCCCCCAGTCCGGGGAAGGTGCCCGGACGCACTCACCCGCACACCCCCACAGCCTCCCCAAAGGAATCATCCAGGAGACCACCAGAAAGGAACACGCCAATGGACAAGTTCACCTGCCGCACCACCACCCTGAGCGACAGCGACTTCAGCCAGGCCGTCAGCTCCGAGACCCAGGCCCCCATCGAGGGCACCGAAGACCTTAGCTGCCCCTGGGCCCCATCCGTATGTAACCGCCACTGCCTTAGTCACGGTTACAGGGGAGGCTATTGCGCCGGCCCCATCAAGCTCGTGTGTCACTGCTACTGATCCAGACACAACTCGCGACCCGTCCCGCACCGTAGCTGCGATAAAGGACGGGCCCCGAGCGTGGGCTGCCAGATGCTGAACATCTAGCAGCCCACATTTTCCTTCCCAACCCTCTCACATCAGATAGAAAGTCATCCTTAGGGAGGACTCGCTCCCATAAATACCGCTCTTCGGAGAATTTCCTCCAGATAGGCATCCCCGTAATCTTCTCATATCAGCCAAGGCAAGGCGAAGACATTACTGCTCACACTCAACGTCTCGCACCACCTGTGCGAGAGATGACAAAAGGATCACCCCTATGCCTCATTTTTGTTCGCCGATCCACCGCTCTTGCGGATGTGACATTTGAGCAGGCCCTTCATTCAGAGACACATACACCCACCGAGGGAGCAGAACTACAACTGCCCTACTGACGAGTCTCCGTGCGACCGTCACTGCAGGTACTCCGGATACCGGGGCGGCTACTGCGGAGGAATACTCAAGACCTCCTGCCGCTGTTACTAACTCAATCAGCGATATTGCAGCGCACAGGACCACACCATCTGAATCATCTTTCTTGCGAGTGACTCTGGCATCCCGGTGCCGCCAGCATCGCATCTACAGGCTTCCCCAATCGGGGAAGGTGCGCAGCACATTCACCCGCGCACCTCACAACCTCCCACGGGAAACCGCCCGGGAGGACCACCAGAAAGGAACACACCAATGGACAAGTTCACCCGCCGCACCGCTAACCTGGTCGACGCCGAGCAGGCTCTCAACGCCGAAACCCACGCCCCATCGAGGGGGCCGAGGGCTTCGCTGCCCCTGAACGCCTACGAGTGCGACCGCCATTGCGTCAGCAAGGGATACACCGGTGGAAACTGCCGCGGCAAGATCCGCCAGACCTGCCACTGCTACTGATCCAGACGTAACACGGGGCCTGTCCCGCACCGTAGCAGCGGCGCAGGGCAGGCCCCGCCCTCAATCCAGTCCCCCAGATCAAGGTACACACCAATGAGTCTTCACGATACGCCTTGGGTCAACAGAAACCAACTACTCATCAACAGCGCAGGAACCTGGGAGCAGGTTGATGAGTCCACGCTCGCAGCCAGGCACACGTCCGCCTCGCTCCGGTTCGTCCTCGCCCGCATCGCGGACGTCAGGCCGCCCTTCGGACAGTCGCTCTTCACCGAGGTCCTTCACAAGGCTCCCGGAACGCGACTCACCAACGACTCTATTCAGACCCTGCAGCCCGAGCAGTACAGCACCGGCGTCATCAGCCCTCGAGGCCGCCGAAGAGGTACTGACCCAGGCCCTGCGCCGGAACACCTCTGCCACCCACTTCTCCTCGGCATCAATGCCCGTTGACGACATCATCCTGCGCTATCTCAATGCTCTCACGGTGCCCGCTCCGGACGGTGACTCCGCACCATCTGAGACCGAGGCGAACGACATCGACGCACGGGGCATTCGGGACCTCATCGGCTCCATTCCGAGTGAGGCGAAGAAGGATTCCCAAGGCGGGGGCTTCTTCCATCGGCTACTGTCCAAGAAGGATAAGTCGGACTCACACGAGCCTGAGCACGAGCACGCCTCGGAGGACTCGGAACCAGTCATCGTGGAGCCAGACCCACAATGGCTCAGCATTGACGCCATTCAGATGATCGATGTCGCAAGGATCGTGTCACTGTCCTCGTGGAGGAGGCCCTCAGCGACTCTCACCGCGGGCGGCCCAACTCCCTGTGGACAGTCTCCAGCGACTCATCGTCGTCATCGGACTCGCTGTACCGCCCAGCCCATGACCCAGACGTTGTCGGCGCCTTCGCCCAGGTTCCTGTTGAGCAGCGCCCATGGAGGTCCGGAACGGCATTCGCACCCACGACGCCGCACTGTTCCGCAGATTCGGTAAGGAGCCCGTCAACGACCACGCCGCAGCCCGGCTGCGAGCCGTCAAGGAGGCCGCCGAGCTGTGGCCCTCCTGGCAGGAGGAACTGGCCGACGGCTCCCTCGCCGCCCAAGGCTGCATCGACATCGACGGAATGACTTTGATCGGAAAAGACCCTTTCCTTCGCCAGAAGTACGCACTGGACGTCAAGAAAAACCGTAGAGACAGAAAGGTGGGTGACCTCATGGCTGAGCGCTGGAGGCTCGCTGACGGAATGACCCTGACACACCTGGAGAACGGGGGATGGACACTCGCCGACCTCCATCGCCTCTCCGTCCATGAGCTGGATGAGGAGAACGGGTCCCTCCTTGATGAGGCCCTCCATTCCACCAGCCCCGCCCCGCTTTCCCCACTTATCGAGTCCGCTATTGAGTCCGGCATCATCATCGATTCAGATTCCACCATCAATGCTCAGGAGAGGTCATTATGAACAGCCTATTCGTCACACTGCTCACCGGAGGAGCGACCGGAGTCCTCCTGGGGACGGCGGGAGCCAAGATCTGGGCGGCCGCCCGCACCCGCCTCGCCTGGCCCGAGGGGGCGAACTTCCTGCGCTTCCATCTCTCCAGCAACTTCGTCATCGCCGCTGAGATCGTCGTTCCGCTATGGCGCTGGCCGTTGCGAGCTATCGAGCCGCCTCCCTCCTACTCGCCGTTATCTACGTCGGATTCGTGGTCGGGGCCACGACGCTCAAGGGCCAGGAGTGCGGCTGCTTCGGCATCGAGGGCATGAAAGTCGGTCCCGCCCACATCTGGGGCTGCGTCTTCACCGCTGCCGCCCTGCTGGCCAGCACTGTCAGCAGCGAGGAGATCACGAGCCCCCGGCCCCTTCGCCTGGTGATCGCCCTGGTATCGGCCGTTGTGATGACCGCCGCCATGCAGCTGTGGAACCGGCTGAGCCGCACCGCGGTAGACGACGCGCATCACGATCAGCTCCTCATCGTCCTGTCTCCGACCTGCACGGCGTGCTCGGCGCTCAAGGTGATAGAGAACCACGATGTCGACGACTCCGAGCTCGACGGGACCATTCTCTGGGTGGACCGCGACTCCGAACAGGCCACCTCGCTCCGCGAGGCAGGAGTCGATGTCTCCGCCTATCCCGCCGTCGTCTCGATGAGCTCCGCCGACCCGTCCGACGCCCACGTCCAGTCAGGCCTACGTGAGTGCAGGGAGGTGCTTCAGTCATGGCGCACTCGGCAGCTCGCCCTTCAGGCCTGAGCTCCGCGCGACGCGTCCTGGCGTCGTCATGCCGGCCGCGCGCGACGAACCTCCGCCCCTCCATTATCATCGCGGCGCTCCTCCTTGCCGTCCAGGCAACCCCTGGACACCATCTCTCCGTTGATGCTCCAGCGCATCATCGACAGACTGACCCAGAACCCAACGACGGCGGGCATTCTCCTACCGGGCCTTCTGGCCGCCGGCGCCGCAGTCGCCAGCACGGCGGTCAGCGTGGCCTCGCAACGCATGACCGCATTCACCGGGCAGCGCTTCCAGGAGCGCCTGCGGATCCTCATGCTCAACAAACTGACCCGATTGTCCTCATCCACCGTCAGCGCGGCGCCGGGAGGCTCCCTGCTCTCACGGATCACCAATGACACCGCGCAGGCCCAGACCTTCGTGTCCACTATTCTGCCGCAGGCCCTTGGCCTCATCGCCCGACTGGGGATCCTGCTGAGCATCATGTGGACCCGGTCCTTCACGATCACCCTGGTGGTCCTCGCACTGGCACTGATCCTGGCCCTGCCCACGGAGCGGGTCTCACGGACGCTCAGCGCCACGACCGACCGCATGCTCGACGCCATGTCAGCCTTCAGCGGCACCGTGGTGGAGCGCGTCGGCGTCACCGGTCACCTCTTCTCCCGCACAGCGGCCGACATCCCCTCGGACCGGCGTCGGGCCGAGGAGACGGCCGCCGGTGTACGCGCCTCCTACACCCGCATGATCACCCTCGACAGCGCCTTCTCCTCATCACTGGACCTCGTCGGTGCCCTGGGAACCGTGGCCGTGCTCATCATCGGCGGATACTCCGTGGTCCAGGGGACGCGACTCCCGGGGCGCTGGCCGCCCTGGCCGCTCTCACGCCCCAGCTCTACGGCCCGCTCCAGGCAGCGTCCGGGGTCCGCACGGGCCTGGCGACGTCATGGTCCGCGCTGTCTCGCGTGAGCGACTTCCTTGAGTCCCAGGAGGAGTGGTACGAGACTCCCCCGGTACCGGTCGACGTCCCCAACGGCGGAGCGCTCCTGGTCAGGGAGACCGATTACTCGGTCGCCAACGGGACGAGCAGCACCGTGCTTCTGGACTCGGTCAGCCTCACCGCCCGGTGCGGAGAGATCGTCGCCATCGTCGGCCCGTCCGGAAGTGGGAAGTCGACCCTCCTCAGCCTGATCGCCGGGGCCAACCACCCCTCACAGGGCAGTATCACCGTCGCCGGGTTCTCGCCCGTCGTCACCGGTACAGAGGCCTGGAACAGCATCGTTCAGTACTGCCCCCAGGAGCCATTCTTCCGCAGCAGCACCCTGAAGGAGAACTTCGAGGCGGTCTGCCCCGGCATCAGCGAGGCCAGAGTCCACGAGCTGTGCAGCCGAGTCGGACTCGATCTGTCCCATCTGGGGGACCGCTCCGGGACGAGCACGATGCTCGGGGAACGCGGGGCACGCATCAGCGGCGGAGAGCGCGCCCGCCTGGCGATCGCCCGAACCCTCGCCCTCAACCCGCGAGTGCTCCTGCTCGATGAGCCCACAGCAGCCCTCGACGACGAGTCCACTGACCGTCTCATCGCCACGCTGCTCGACCTCAAACGCGATCACTGCATCGTCGTCACCACCCACGACGCCCGCCTCTCGCCATGACCGACCGGGCCTACCGCATGGAGCTCGGCAGGCTCCGCGAGGTGCCCACACCAACCCTCGCTCGCGTAGAGAAAGGAGTGCTCGCATGAGCGCGACGGTCACGACCCTTCCCATCGAGCACCAGAGGGAAGGGCTCAACCGGCTCAGCATCCACACGCTGGTGGGACCACCGCACCGGCACCCGAGCAGTGCTGGAGGCCCCGGTCTTCCGCACCTCTCCCAGGACGCGCATGGACCTGCTCCGCTACCGGGGGGTCGCCTACGACCGGCAGTCCGGCGACGTCGTCTCCTCCCCGGTGCCACAAGGCTACCTGGGAACCGTCAACGCAGGCCACCCGTTCCTCTTCTCCGAGCGCGGTGACGGACTGCCCCTGCCCTTCGGCCCGCGGGGCTGGGTCCTGTCCACCTGGCAGGACGACGGGCGCGTCGAGGTCAGCGCCTGCGACGAGGTCGGAACCACCGCATCCCGGTGGGGAATCAGCACACGCTCCCTTCTGGTCTTCGCCCCAACCCGGCCGGCTCGACCCGCCTGTGGCACTTCGGGGACCACGTCGTGTGGCTGCGTCAGGAGTACCAGCCCTCCGAGGTCGTCACTCGTCACAGCGGCGACGCCGAGCTGTGGCCGGACGCCCTGGTGGAGGAGTTCTTCACCTCCTCACTGTGCACCGTCATGCTCGACGACGCACCGCTTCCCGGGGTGCCTCAGGGCTCGGTGGTCCTCCTCGAGGCCGGCTCCCTTCCTCATCGGAGTGGCCAGCACGCCCGAGGAACTGGCCGCCTTCATGCGGGAGGACCATGTCCCCCACTACCTCGTCGACCTCCACGACGGAAAGAACGGGGAAGACCGGGAAGGCGCATCGCCGTCGTCGGTATTACACATCGGCGATCTGCCCCGCGGATCGGTGGCCCACCGCCCCCTGGGCGGGCGCAGCGCTGTGGTCTACACCGAGCGCCTTATCGATGAGACAATCTCCTACTCCGCCGAGGATGGTTCGGTAGTCGCCACCGTCGCCTACGGCGTCAGCCACTACACCGGGATCCCTGGACTGACCGGGGTATGGGTCGCGCTCGGTGCACCCCACGTCCTGCGGTGGGCCGGGGCTCCTGGACCAGCGATAACCCGATTGACCGCTCCTTTCCCGGCGGGGCCGACGACAATGTCCAGGTCATCACCTCCGACGGCTCCCACCGGCTGGTAGGGAATCGGCGGAACCGCCGAAGCAACCGACGCCTCATGCCTCCTCGTCCCCCATTTTGTGGTGCCCCTCATCGGAAGATCCAGCCGGCAGCGTCTCCGGAACCGTTATCACCCGAGTCCTTCCCGAGCGTACGGTCGACATCACCCTGACCGAGTCGACACGCGGATCGGTCCCGCTGGTCTGGTTCGACAGCTCCTGGGCACTGCAGATCGAGGCCTCCGAGCCCGCTCCCATCGACCTGGGCTCGCTGCAGCCGGACAGCGTCCGGTGGTGCCACGCGGGCTCGCGCCCCGTAGTGCGGGTGGGCATCGACTACCAGGCACTGGCCGAGGTCCACGCAGAGGACATCCTGGCCGAGCTGCACCAGGCCTGGGAGGCCGCCCTGGGGGTAATCACCGCCGAGCTGCCGAGATCCCCGATCCCGCCTTTCCTGGGTGGCCACAGCTTCGGCGCGGCGCTCGCGGCTGTCTCGGTGCTGCGCGGCATGTCCTCCCCAAGGGGGGTACTCCTGCGCAGCGGCGCGTACGACCGGTACGCGACGCCGTCGGGATTCGAGCACGACCGGCGCACCGCCGCCTCCGATCCCAGTCTATACAGCATGATGACCATTCTTCCCAGCACTCGCGCACACCGGGATATCCCCTTCCTGCTGACCTGCGGGGACTCCGATGAGAACTCAGCGACGACTCCCGAGCAGTCGCTCCACCTGTACGAGAACCTCCTGGTCGCCGACGCCGACGTCACCCTGTCCGTCTTCCCCGGCGAGGGCCACGTCTTCAGCTCCCGGCAGTCGATCGTGGATCGCCGTCGCCTGGAGGAGAACTGGATGAGTGAGCGCATCCAGTCCCCTCAGCAGTCCCATCACCAGTAATCAGCCACGACCTAAGGAACACCATCATGAACCGAATCAAGCGCTCCGACATCAAGGACTCCATACAGACCGTGCTGACCTCCCGGAACGAGCCCGGAATGACGGGGTGGATTCCCCGCACCGATCAGCCCTCCACGGAGAACCGCGACTCGGTCGAGGCGGACCTCCTCGCACTGCGCGGCCTCCTGGAGAAGCACGGCGACGCCCTGTCCGGAGACATCGAGAAGGACGCGGCCCTGGTGACCGCCGCACGCCGTCGTGGACACACGGTCGACCTCGTCGTGGGTAGGGAGCGCGCTCCATACAACGGTGAGGCGGGCTTCCTGTCCTGGATCGAGCACAACGGCTCGGTGATCCTGACCCTCGCCCCCGTTCGCGAGCTCTACGAGGAGGTGGCCCGGTGGTGAACATCGTGGCACCCGCTTGTGCGCCTCATCTTCGCAGGAGGGCACTGACCGCCTGCGCTACGCTGTTCCTCCTCCTGGGCGCGGGGAGCACGACGGCCGGCGCCGCCTCGGCCAACTCATCGTCTCACGGCTCACTGCTTCCGGGCGATCCCCTCCAGTCCAAACAGTGGTACCTCAGTTGGCAGAACCGCCCGGGCTCGCCCTCCACCGGCAAAGGCGCCTCCGTGGGCATCATCGATACCGGTGTCGACGCCTCCCACCCCGATCTGGCCGCCGCATACGACTCCGCCAGCAGCAAGTCCTTCCTGTCGGGGGGCTCCTGCAACAGAGACACCGCCTGTGACGATCCCACCTATGACGGCTTCGGTCACGGAACCTCCGTCGCCGGGATCATCGCCGCCGCCGTGGACGGGCACGGCATCGTCGGGGCCGCTCCGGGGGCCAGGATCGTCAGTCTCAAGGCCGGGGACCGGACGGGCACTTTCTCCGCCGACGCCGTCAGCCAGGCGATCCGGCACGGGGCCGACGAGCATCTCAGCGTCCTCGTCGCAGAGCTTCACCGTCGACCCCTGGTTCCGCTACTGCGACAACGCGCCCGCGGACACGGCCGAGCAGCGGGGAGAGCAGAAGGCCGACCTGGAGAAGGTGACCTCGGCACTGAAGTACGCCGCCGATCACGGGGTGGTCCTCGTAACCGCCGCCGGCAACGAGGCCTACGATCTCGACCACGGCACATCGGACCCGTACAGCTCGGGCTGGTCCGGTCAGGCAGAGCGTCCTGTCACCGATCAGTGCGTCACCATGCCCGCCCAGTCCGACGACGTCATCACCGTTGGGGCCATCACCGAGAAGGGGGCTCGAGCAGCTACTCCAATGTGGGCGCTGCACTCGACATCGTCACATCTCGGGGGCGAGCCGCCTCTGGCAGGGCCGGGCGGTGCCGTGGTCCAGGGGCCGGGGTCGGGGATCCTCACCACGGCATCGGCGGACAGACTCCGTGAGCTAGGCGCGCTCAACGACGACGGCTCTCCTCGAACCGACGAGGTCCTGAGCGACTGCCCCTCAGGAGGGGGTTCCTGCAGGTACTACTGGTACCAGATCGGAACCTCGTTTGCGGCGCCCCAGGTCGCGGCCGCGGCGGCGGAACTCAGGTCTCGCGAAGTACCGGCGGGTGACGTCAAGAAGCAGCTGACGACGTCGGCCACCCCGATCTCATGCCCGAGCGAGAAGCAGGCTCTGGCATGCGAACCCATCACAGGCGGAGGCAACACCTGGTACGGGGCAGGAGCGCTCCGGCTCCCCAGGTGACACAACCGACCGGAGCCACTCATCAGGAGAGAGGATAGCCTTCACCTCTCCTGATGAGTGGCGACGACCAGCTTGAGGCGTGAGGACACGCCGTACTTCTTCATGAGGTGGGAAACGTGGCTCTTGACCGTGGCCTCTGAGATGAAGAGCTGGTCGGCGATCTCAGCGTTGGAGTACCCCTCGCAGAGGAGATCCAGCACAGCTTGCTCAGCCTCAGTAACACCGGGGCGCGAGCTTGGAACGGGGCGCAGGTACTGTGAGACGAGGCGGGAGGTGGTGGCCGGGGAGATCGTCGTTCCGCCGTTGTGGGCGGCGATGACGGCCCGGATCACCTCCTCCGCCGAGGAGTCCTTGAGCAGGAAGCCGTTGGCCTTCCGGTCCAGCGCGGTCCGCATGGCCTCATCGTCATCGAAGGAGGTGAGGACGATGACGGCGACCTCGGGCATCCCCTGCTTGACCTTGGTGAGGAGCTGAAGACCGTCCATTCCCGGCATCCGCACATCGGTGATGAGCACGTCGACCCGGTAGTTCCGCAGGAAGCCGAAGGCGTCCGTTGCAGACCCGAAAGTGCTGAGAACCTCGATCTCCTGCGCTTCGTTCAGGTAGGCCCTCAGGGCCTGCAAGACAAAGGGGTCGTCATCAACGACGATGACCCGGATCTTCTCCGAGTTATTGTTGTCACTTAAACTATTCGAGAGAGCCTCTGTCCGCATGGAAGAATGATACTGAGTTTGCCCGACTCGAGAGCGGTTCGTATGTCTTTTCTTGCCTTCGACACTCAGACATCCTTCACATGGCACCCCACGCGACGCACCCACCTGCTCCATGCAGGAGTTGCCATCTTCATCCTCACCATCGCACCGATGGCCTTGGGAGTACCTCATACTGCCTCTGCACTCCTGGTCACCTCCATGAGCCTGGCCTGCCTGCCCCTGGCATCCCGGCTTCCCGCCGCAGGAGCAGCCGCAAGCCTGGCTGTCGCCTGGTTCGCCGCCAACTCCCCATACGATCTTGGCGGCATTTCCGTGGTACTGCCGTGGGGGCTTTGCATCATGCTCCTGGGCCGAGGCCTCCGACGCGACATGATCTACGTCCTCGCCTTCGCGACGACGTTGTCACACCTCTCAGCAGCACCAACGTGGTATTTAGGGCTAATCCAAACAGCAACTTTCGGTGTTCCTTGCGTGGTGATCGGTGAGGTCATCCGTCATCACCGCCTCCAGGCCAACGTCGCCGAGCACGAGCGCCGGCGCAAGCTCGACCAGCAACGGCGCCTGGTCGTCTCCGAGCTTCACGATACCGTCGTGCGCGACCTCAGCCACGCCGTCATGATCGCCGAACAAGCCCGCCTAGCCGACCCCCACAACACCCACCTCAACCAACAGCTCGCAGCCATCATCACCCCCGTACGCACCGCCGTCGAACAACTACGACGCAGCCTGAAAGCCATGAGCACCGCCGAAGGAGACGACTCCTCCTTCTACTGGCCGCCTCACCCCCACCACCCCTGACTGACACCATCCGCGCTGTCCGGGAAACCCTCGCGCACCGAGACGCCCACCTGACCACCCAGGGCACCGACCTGCTCGACAACCCCAGCATCGGCCCTGGCGTCCGCCAACAGCTCGTACGCATCATCGCCGAGCTCATCAACAACGCCGCCAAGTACACACCCCCTCCAGCACCGCCACCCTCACCATCGAGGCCGACGACAACACCCTCGAGTGCATGTGCACCAACCCCATCGACCCCGACCACCCCACCAGCATCGCCACCTCATCCCAGCTCGGTCTCATTCAAGCCCAGCAACGCATCGAATCCCTAGGCGGCTCCCTCCACATCACCCGCACCCTCGACCGCTGGACCACCATCTTCACCATCCCCCTCCGCCCCACACCTCAGACAACCACGAAGTGACGCGCCAACCACTTCCACCTTTGAGCACGCCGGAACGACCGGCATCCGCAGAAAGTCGTATGCGATTTCATCCATAAGAAGGCTGGTGCAGTCACGAAGGCAGGTCAGACTTAAGCCAACACCTCACCACCGCAAGGAGTCGAACATGCGTAAGGCCATTTCCCCCATCCTCTCAGCCACCGCTCTCGGAGGAGCCCTGCTTTTGTGTCCACCTTCTCACGCTGCCCCCACCTCCGCGCATACTCACGATGAACCTATCGCTTTTCACGCGCCAACGAAAGTAAATTGCGTAGACCTAGCAGGCATATTCACCACTTGCAAACTCTAGCCACATAACCCACCGAAGCCCCGTCTGTTCTTCGGAAAATAGGTGCGATTCACAGATACTCGATCATCATTCATTTTCGAACCGCATGCGACAGCAACCAACAGCTCACGAGGAAGTTCCATTGATGCCGCCCACACAAATCTGGACGACATCAAGGGAACTTCCTTTTTCATATCGTATCCGCAAGAGCATCCATCTCAACATCGACTCGCAGCTTGCAAGATATTGACCAGATCGGATTCTTCTTAGACCCGCAAGGGCACAGAACTTCTCCGGCCTCGTCGCTGCCGCGGCTCCTCGGGCCGGGCATGGAGGGGACGCAGCGACGCATGAAGGTCATGGGCGGCGGCCTGAACGTGAGTCAGTGCGACGACCGCTGGACCACCATCTTCATTATCCTCCCCCACCCGATATCCCCAGTACACACCGCCTGAGGCACCGGCCGAGATATCCCGCGCAGCCGGGGGCTGATGGCGCCCGGCGGGGACACGTCGCGCGTCTCGGGGAAGGCCATCATGTCCTCGGGCTCGTGGACTGCACCCGTCGATGTCGAATGTCCCCGGCCGAGAGAGCCTTCTACCCACGCCACTCACCTCAGGGGGCCGCTTGGCCAGTCCGTGCAAGACAGGAACGGCCTGATCGTGTCCAGTGCGTTGTCAGTGCGGGCTGCCGAGCTCGACGAGGAGCACCCCGGCCATGATGAGCACAATCCCGGCCACCATGGTGCGGGTCAGTGGCTCACTGAAGAGGAGCCGTGAGGCGATTGCCGTGACGGCCACTCCCCCGGCCGACCAGATCCCGTAGGCGACACCGAGCGGCAGTCCCTCCGTGAGGGCCAGGGTCAACATGGCGAAGGCCGCCAGGTAGCCGACCATGACAACGCCGTACCACCGTAGTCCCTTGCCGTCGGAGGCGAGCTTGAGTGACAGTGTGCCGGTGGTCTCGGAGGCGATGGCCGCCACAAGGTAGACCCCGCTCATGGCATCTCACCGTCCTTGTCCCAGCGTACCCGCGCGCTGCACCCCGATCTCAACGAGGAGCACCCCCGGCCATGATGAGCACAATCCCGGCCACCATGGTGCGAGTCAGTGGCTCACCGAAGAGGAGTCTTGAGGCCATAGCCGTCACGGCCACTCCCCCGGCCGACCAGAGCCCGTAGGCGACGCCGAGCGGCATACCCGCCCTGAGCGTCAACGACAGGAGGATGAAGGCCAGCGCGTACCCGCTCCCGACAACGACGTAGAAACCCGGTTGGTTCAAGGCCTGGCGCAGGGCGAGGGTCGCCGACACCTCGGAGATGATGGCGCCTCCAAGCGCCGGCCAGGCGCACACTCCGCGACCCGTCGACCCCAGGCACTCCTTCAACGCACCGAGCACCGTCGGGCCCGTGGGCGCGCCCGGGCGGCACACGCTCCCCCACGTCGACGGGCAGAGCACGTCCTGACCGTCATGCCCGGTTCTCCACGGTCTCGAGCCGCCTGCAGACCATGGAGCCGAAGGCGAGCGCCGGGACGATCATGAGCAGGGCGTTGGATCCCCACCACATGGGGTCGAAGTCGCAGTAGAAGGACCAGAAGGAGATCGCCATGAACCCGGCGCAGAAGGTGAGCATGAGTCCGACCGTCAGCACCAGGTCCCCGATCCTGCTGCCCACGCGCGTCAGGTGGGCGCCGAGGAAGACGGTCAGTGCGGCGGCGACGTCGAGCGGAAGAAGGACCAGTTCCAGGCCTGGATGACCTGGTTGGAGTAGTCCTTGAAGCGCAGGTTCTCGGGAATGAGGTTGAGGAGGACGGCCGCCCAGTAGAGCAGCAGACCGGCATCGACCGCCACCAGCAGCCTCTTGTACGTGGGACTCATTGCGCCACTATTTCACCAGTCCTGTCCGGTGTCGAGGTCTCCTGGTCGCT
>BNJU01002562.1_pt1 | contig 53195 bp, 64 predicted proteins | sample 8539281 | NCBI WGS metagenome assembly BNJU01 (sample SAMD00202456, study PRJDB9452) | human saliva metagenome | isolation source: human saliva | place: Japan | reverse complement strand
GACACACACACACACACACACACACATAATAATAATATACAATGAACACACACACACACCAATAGCAATAATACACACACTGTTTAAACAATGAACAATAATGCGCGCGCGCAACCAATAACTGTTTTGTAATAGGAGGAAACATAGTTCACCTGTTATTAGAATTCATCATTATGTTAACTTCAAACAAGAGCCACCAAACTGAGAAAACTGTTTCTAGATTCCAAAAGACTCCATAACTGTTGTTTTTAAAATTAACAAAGTTCAAGCAAATCGCCTTTCCATTCCTCTAATCTCTTGTCTGTCTAGTAAACGGCAATCAATTTCGAAATGAAAATGCATGAGAATACCAGAGAGATATAACAAAAGAATGCACAATACCAAGATGCCTTTACTTTACTTTATTTTTATTTGAAATATCATTTTCTGTTGTTGAGAATTTATTTTTAATGATATCAAAGACGAGCACTATAAACAACTGCGTTAACACAGATCATTGAAAACCGATACGGATAATTGAGTTAGAAATGATAAACAGATATTTACTGATTATCACCGGCAAAGAGTTTCAAAGGAAGTATCGGCATTAAATAATAGTCCAAAATATTATTTTATGAACCACAAGGATCCGTTAAATATGGTTTAAGAATTGAGTTCTGCGCTGGCGGATAACAATCTCAAGTCATACTTGAGTGAAGGAAGGACGGATATTATTAATAAGCGGACTTTGTATATGAAGGAAATACCAACCATTGAGCCAAAGAATATTATGGAACTAAGATGTGATGAATAATGATTAAGATGCTTAAAAGTAGAATGGATTAAAGAAAAGAGAGCTGCTAATTCAACACTAAAATACATAGTCCCCGTTATTTTTTTCTGCTATTTAATCTTTTTATGGTTAATCTCATGGGACAAAGCCCTGAAGGAAGAAGTTATTTAATGGCTACAGCATTTAACTGGTATCCTGTTCTGATTTTACCTATTAGTATTAAGTCTACTGGTCGTTAATATTGATCGGTAAAGAGAAAGAAGAGCATCTGACTTGTTTCAACGAAGACTGAATATACTGCTAGAAAGGATGTTTAATCGCCAAGAATGAAATGGTTATTCTTGAATTATTTACTGATTTTGATATTGTCATCGATTGGAATTTATTTAGTAGGAAGATTTTTCTTACAAGAGGAAATTAGTCTGAAAATCATGATCGTAGCTACTTGTTGTTTGTTTATTGGAAGTTTGCCTATAGTTGCTTTTATCTTTTTATTTATAAATTTATTTAACAAAAAGGTATTTTAGTGATTTTAATTAATTTTCATATTTACCTTTCCATCGTCAATGATTGCTGTAACATCCTATTGGAAATTTTTCCCTTGGGATTACAATTTACGTATACTCTGTCCGATTATTGAGGTTCATCCCTAACGGAACTTTTTTTAGAAAAAAATCATCGCCGTTTAACATCTATGAACGCAGTGTTTGTCGGATTAGCGTTAAGTGTCATGGTGTACATCATAATAACAGTTCTAAATATAGTGAATGGAAAGAGGAAAAAGGTCATGCTTTAATATTTCTAAAAGTCTTACTTGGATAAGAACTCAAAAGAACACCGTCCAGAATGGTAATTATCTTTGTGTCCCTTTAATATTTTACCGGTCTTTTTATTGTATATCTTTCTAAGTTCAACAAGTTTGAAAAAGGAGTAGAGCTTGCCTACTTTTTTTGGAGCTTATACGACTTTTAGCAAGCTTTTTCTGTCAGCTTTTTATTCCCATGTTATATGAAAGCGATAAAAAGCCGGGAAACTATGCCAATGATTTAAGAATAGGAATTTGTCGAAAAAAATTGTTTTTGTCAAAGATATATATTTATCTTTGTATTATTAATTACTATTGAATGGATAGCACTATTACCCTTTTATATTGTTTTTTTATACTCATGGAATCAATGATTCAAATATCCGATTTGGCAGTTTATACTATGATCGGGTCTGTAGGGATTTGATTAGTATGGTACCTGTTTTATCAATTTTTAAGCTTAAAAATTTCGATTATACAGGCTCTATTTTGACAGGTATTATTTTGTACCTTTGGCTGCCGTTCTTCTAGGCACAACAGATTTAGGAAGTGGTATATGGTATTACTTCCCATTTGTTTATCCAATACGACTTCTATATGGATATGTTTGTCGCTCTTTCAATTTAAACACTATTGTTTTTATCTTTTTCTATCTTTTTTTATTTCATTTGTAAGTGTGGGTATATGTTCATTTTGGTATAATCAATGGGATGGAATCAGTAAAATGGAGGAATAAAAAGGCATGAACCTTCTCATAATAGATGATGATAAAGATTTGCTGAAATTATTACAGTTGACCTTTGAGAAAGAATATAATGTCGTTATTTGCGATTCGGCACTCAAAGTTGAGCCGAGTGATTTATGTAAATATGACTTAATCATTTTTAGATATCATGATGAAAGAAATGTCCGGTTTTGATTTTTTTAATCAAATACAGAAATATCTTAGATATTCCTATTATTTTACTTACCGCTAAAGACTTCGAAAAAGATAAAGTCGAAGGGTTTGTATTGAGCGCAGATGATTATGTAACAAAAACCATTTTCTATTGCTGAAATTAGAGCAAGGGTGGCTGCACATATCAGAAGAGAAAAATAGAGAAAAGCATTCAAAACTTATAGATTATCCGATATCTTGCGATCTGCTTTCAAAAAAGTTTTATTTTGATGATGAAGAAATCAGTTTCACAAATAGCGAATATGAAATCTGCGAAGTTTTTATTAAAAAAATAAAAATCAAGTTTTTTTCTAAAGAAAAAAATTTATACGGCAATTTATGGTTATGATAAGGAGGGTGATAGTTCTACAACGATTACCGAACGAATCAAATTAATAAGAAGTAAATTTGAGCCCTATCGCATAAATCCTATAAAAACAGTTTGGGGAGTTGGTTATCAGTGGAAATAAAAAGAGTTTAAGATATCTAATCAGCAAATATGCAATCATAGAGTTAGTATATAGTTTTTTTATCGTTGTATTATTTTATGTAGGATTAAATGTATTGTTAAATGCAGGGGTAATCCACCCTGCCAACTATGCGGATATTCATTCGGAAAAAAAGTGGAGGAAGGTTTTAAAAAGAAGATTGGACACCTGCCGAAATTCCATTTTATTATGATTTTTTTATATTTGAAAGATGGAAAAAAATAATAGAAAAATACCATTGATAAAAAAATATGATAATTTAGTACAGGAAGCCCAAAAAATGGAAAAGGCAACAAGCGATGAAATTATAGGCTCAAATATTTTTAAGACTTATACTATAGGGAAATAGACAATTGGTAATAAGGTATAAACTCAATGCTATATTTACCAATAAAAAGCTCTATCAAACTCTTCAAAACTTCTGAGTGGGAGTATATTGTTTTTAGCACTAACAACTTGGCTTTTTAGGGATTTGCTTTGCTTCTCATTCGTTCATCAAATATATTAAAAGAGGGAAATCCACAAAATTGCTATGGCAAATGCTAACATCAGTCGAATGGATTTAGATTATGAGAGAAGTATTCCAAGTATAAAGAAATAGATGGAGTACTTTTGTTCGATTGATGTATTAGCTAAAAATCTAAAAAAATCTCTTGGTGAACAATGGGACATGCAAGTTAAGCAAAAGAGTTGGTGGAACAACTTACGCATGACATAAGAACGCCAATCACATTGATTAAAGGTAATTTAGAATTATTAAAAGAAGAGAATCCCGGTTTATCTTCCGATCGATTTTCGGATATTTTCAATGGTATTGATAGACTGGAAAAATATATTGGAAAAATTAAAAAAATTTTTCTTATACGATGGAAGGGAAAAAAGATGTTGTCAGTAATGAGGTGATTTTTATATTGGATTGAGGTAATGTCCAGTATATGTAGGTTAAATGGCTTGAAATTAAAAAGTAATAAAAAGGGAAAGCAGTAATATTAGGTTAGATAAAGAGGAAGTAGCTGTAGCACTGCAAAAATATAGTTACTAATTCTGTCGAATATTCTAAAAAGATTCTGTAATATCGGTAGAGTTTAAAGATGAGCCCGGAGAGTTTGTTTTGATCGTCAGAGATGAAGGAACAGGTTTTGATAAAGACTTATTACCTTTACTTACACATAAATTTATTTCCGGCAAAGTAAAAGATAAGTGCGATAAACATGGTTTAGGCTTATGGGTGGTGAAAGAATATTGTCATGGCAAATAATGGAAACTTATATTTAAATAATTATGGTAGAGGGATTTCCGGGGCTGAGGTCAAAAATGGTTTTTTTATAAAGAATAAGCTAATTAGTAAGTGACCATCCAAGCATTTATATCGTAAGAAACAGGGAACAATGGAGGAAATGATTGAGATATGCGTTCCTCATGTAGTCGAAGCCAATAAAGATATGAATGAAGATAGTGCAAGAAAAATGATGATGGAGTTTTTCCCAACTCTAAAGAGATGGAAGGAGTAAAAAATTATGCCAAGACCAACGACAAAAAAAGATTTAATGATTGTTGCTAAGGAAAACTATGAAAAGTTAAATTTATTTATCTCAAAGATGACTGAGGAAGAGTTAAATACACCATTTGACTTTTCAAAAGATGAAAAGAAATAAGAAACCCACTGGAAAAAGAGATAAGAATCTAAGAGATGTTTTAATCCATCTCTATGAATGGCATCAGCTTATTTTTGAATTGGGTACATTCCAATCAAAAGGGAGAAGAAAAACCGTTTTTGCCTGAGCCGTACAATTGGAAAACTTATGGAGATATGAATGTAGATTTTTGGAAGAAACATCAAAATACTTCTCTTGAAGACGCAACTAAAATGTTTCATAAATCCCATAGAGATGTTTTTAGAGTTGGATGAAAAAAATAAAAAGGGATTGAAATTTTATTTTCAATCCCTTTTTGGATAAAGAAAATAATAATGGTGCTAATTAGGATTAATACCTAAATAAGTTTTTAATTTTTCTTTTCAAGAAAAATCAATATGTTGGCTAATTTCAGTTTGTTGCTTATGAAGTTCATCAAGTTGAAAAAAATAGTAGTCTAAGTCGTTGAGGAATTGTGGAGTCTCCTTTATATCTTAGGTCAGCGTATTCTTGCATATTTTTTTAATAGACATTCCCTGTCTTTTTTTAATCTAATAATGAATTGAGTCCACGCTATATCAGAGTCATCATAGTATCTACGATTATTTTCTTCTCTGTGTGAGTAAATCAATTTTTTTCTTGCTCATAGTATCGAAGTGTGGAAATAGAAAGTCCAGTTTTTAGCAAATTCTCCAATAGAATAGTGAGCCATAATATTTCCCCCTTTTTTTATTATTTTTAGCATAATTTTTAAAAAATCAAAAAAATTTTTCAGTTTTCTCTTGACATAAAGTGCACTTTACTATGTAAAAGACATAGCATCAAAGGAATTTGATATAAAAGCTAGGAGAGGAGGTAATACCATATGGAAGTGGAAGAAAAGACGAAAAATTGGTTTGAAATATCTGAAGACCATAGATGGTGAAGTTAGTGATGAAAGTCATAAAAGCCCTTGATGGAGTGGCAGGGGATATTGGAAATTATATTTTTAGAATTTGCTTTTTAGCGAAATTTATAATCGTAAGTCACTTAACCTAAAACATCGAGAAATGATTATTATTACAAGTTTGCTGTCGCAAGGTGGAACAGAACCTCAACTTAAAGTTCATATTAATGGAGCTTTTGAATGTTGGTCTAAGTCAGGAAGAAATTCTTGAAACATTTATCCAATGTATCCCATATGTCTGTTTTCCAAAAATTTTTAAATGCTGTTGACTCAGCAAAAAATGGATATAACTGATATTGATATCTTTGAATTGAATGAAGCATTTGCTGCACAATCAATAGCTTGCATAAGACAATTGGGAATCAATGATATGGATAAGGTTAATCCTAAGGGTGGTGCCATTGCTTTAGGGCATCCAGTTGGAGCTTCAGGAAGCAGAATACTGACTACTCTAATTTATGAGTTGATTGAAAATAAAGGAAATTATGGAATCGCTTCTCTGTGTATCGGTGGCGGAATGGGAGCAGCGACTCTTATAAAAAATGCAAATAGCAATCTGTAAAGGAGAAAAAGTATGGAACAAACGAAGAATTATACTTGTATTACTGGAGCCAGTGCTGGTATAGGAGCGGAGACAGCAAGACAATTTTGCAAAAATTAGGAACGAATCTTATTTTAATTGCTCGGCGTCAAGAACGACTAGAAAAATTGAAGCAAGAGATTTTGAACCATTATCCGGATTTAGATGTTGTTATTAAAGTTGTTGATTTATCGAAGTCCAGTAATGTTTTTGCTCTTTATGAAAGCTTGAAAAATATCACATTACTACTCTAATAAATAATGCTGGTTTTGGAAATTATGATAAGGTTGAATCTCAAGGTTTAGAAAAAGATAATAACATTAATCCATCTAAACATTGAAGCTTTTAACAATTCTATCAACTCTATATGTGAGAGATTATAAAGATTGTAAAGGCGCTCAATTGATTAACTTATCATCTAGAGGCGGATACATGATGGTTCCAAATGCAGTTACATACTGTGCAAGTAAATTTTATGTCAGTGCTTTTACAGAAGGCTTGGCATTGGAACTAGAGGCAAATCAACATCAATTAAAAGCTAAGGTTTTAGCTCCAGCTGCCACAAAAACGGAATTCGGTCAAGTTGCTACAGATCTCGAAAGAATACAATTATGATGAGCATTTTGCTAAATATCACACAAGTGAAGAGATGGCACAATTTTTGATGGAATTATATCAAAGTGACAAAGTTGTTGGTTTAGTTGATGTTACAAATTTTGAATTTCATCTTAGTGGACCACTACTTAATCATTAATTATTTTAATAAATAGAGATAATATGTATTGAATAATAATAGTTGCAGCTATTTTTATGATAAGAAAAAGCTTCTGAAATGTTAGATTACAGAAGCTTTTTGTCTATCTATTATGATTTAAACTTATTCAAATAAAAAAATGTTTCCAACAGGGTGAAAAGAACCTCTAAATCGTCTAGAGTTCATTAACATAACGCAAGAACGTATTATGCAATAACATACTTTTGCATATTACGCTATTGCGTTTTTACTTATTAGGATGCCTCCGCCTTGTTTTTATTTTACAAGAAATACTCCGCCTCGCCGGCAATTATTTCTCCTCCAAAAGCTCTATCGGATTCCCCTCATAAAGATAAATCATGCTGTCGTAGCGCTGAACGGGAGCCCCCTTCACCCGATAAGAATTCGGGCAAAAATCGCATAAGGAAAGAGTAGCCCTCTCCCAGTTGCAACATTTCCATCGGCGTATGAATCAGCTGATAGACTTTACTTTTTCTCGTCTGTAATGCTTGAAAAATACAAGGCATATTGCTTTCCCTTCGCAAATCTTGCCTGTGCCGCCAAAGGGTGTCTACGGAAACAAAGCTCTGCACCGTTCTCTTCGCTTCTCCAAGCACCTTGATATTGTCTGTTACCTTCCAGACATCTGTTCCGATGGCATAGTAAGCTTCCCCGAAGTCCTTGGTCAAAAGCACACCCATGCTGTTATAAATCGGATTTTCCTTCTGAATGTGTCCGTCATGCGCAGAAATAACGAGCTTTCCGGAACCGATTTTTTGCTCTATTTCCAGGATTTTCTTCACATTTTCTTCCATATCCCGGTCCCGAAGGACAGAGGAATTCTCTTTGGAAAGCCAAGTTTCCGCGGCTTGTCGGACGGTATTTAACTCCATCAGAAAGTCTTGATTCTCCTTAAACGCTTGTTTATCTGTAGCCTCCTGCTCATTCGCTATGTTTCCCTGTCTCCTTCTGCGCTTCTTCCGGACTCTTCTCCACCTTTTTCCTTTAAGCTGTCCAAAAAGGCAATCACTTCTCCGGCATTCTTTTCATTTAAACTGAAATTCTCACCCTTTATGCAGTCCAGATTTTTGAAAACTCTTCTTCACTCGTCAGCTTGTGAGACAGGCTGTATTCCTTTAAAAAGGCATAGCTTCCCTCCGATCTTGCATATCAAAAGCCGTAGAAAGCGGACTTTCTTTCTCTTCCGAGCACTTTCATTCCACTCCCGCATCCAGGAAATGAGCTCTGCCATTTCTTTAGTATGGTAAATGGGAAAGGCGAAACTTCTGTACCATTTCCTCTGCACTTCCTTCTCCCTCCTTGGATATAGCGGTTTATTTCCGCACACTCCCCATAGTCCGCTTCCAGAGCAAATGCCGTAAAGCCCCGTTTCTCCACCATTTCCTTGAAAACAGACAGCTTCAGCTCCTGCATTTCTTTACAGCCATGGGCAGCCTCTCCGATAGAAAGGATGGAAATATTCTCCGGTATATACTCTGCGGAGAGGGCTTCATTTCCGCCTGAACCTCTTTGATTTCGCGGTGAGCCTGCAATTCCTCGAACTTTAATTTTCCCAAAATAAAAGCAAAATACAGACAAACAGAAAAGGCTAGCAGCGTAAGAACAATTTTTTTTCCCTACAAGTTTTCAAAAACGTTTTTCCTCAATATTTTCATCATCTTTCTTCCTCACATTTCCTATTCTCCACTATTCCACAATCCGCGTGTAGGCTTTCTTGGTCAGCCGAACAATCACGAGATAAACCAGCGCAAAGACAAGAAGTACCGCGGACAAACAGCCAGCATAAAGGGTCAGGCTTCCCTACTCGAAAAAGTCCCAGCAGTCTGAAAAACAATCTTGGAAGCTACGAGGCAGTGCAGGGTTGCCACTGCTAAGGGGACCGAAGAACAGCCATAGAATCTGAGAGGCCCCGGTCTTCTGAATCAAACGGTCGGAAAGCCCCAACTTCTTCATGATCTGCATCTTTTCTCTGTCTTCATAGCCCTCGCTGATTTGCTTGTAGTAGCTGATTAATACGGTGCCTGTCAGGAAAATGATGCCAATCAGCACCCCTAAGAATAAAAATCCGCCGTTTACTTCATATTGCGATTGCAGGTATTCTCCCTTATTTTCTACAGAATATCTGGCGTTTCCCTTGAAAATTTTTTCCGAAAACGCCTTCAGCTGTTTCTTTAAGGCACTGTACTTCGGCTGATATGCCTCCTTGGAAATCCCTTTCAGATTCCAATGGGTGCTAAATTCGATGGCAGTGGATTCACTGCGATGCTCCTTCGGCTGTAAATATTTCTCAATATACTCCATAGTGGCAAGATTCCGCACCACAATACCGTAGCTTCCTAAAGCCACCATATCCACCGGTAAGATATTCTGAATTTCGCTCACCTGAAACACCCGGTCTCCGATTTTTCAAACTGCCCGGCTCCTTCGGCGTATTTCTATTGTTGCAAAGCAGGATTTCATTTTCCCTAAAGAAATATGCTTTCTGAAAACGGGCATTGTAGCCGGCTAAATCATAAAGAATAATCATATTGGGGATCTTTAGCATTCGCCATGTTCTCTTGCTCTTTGCACAGGGAGGATTTGACCTTCCTCTACATAGCCCGCGGTAGCAAGCGTTGCCATGGTATATAAACCCTCTACCTCGGAAGGGCTCGTTCACGCTTTCCAGCACCATTTGATTTAAAGACTGCTTTCAAGTCTTCCCTTCCTTTTCCGGATAGGAAAAATGGGGAAAAGCTCCATACTGTATTCTCTGGAAAATAAAGCTGTTTCCCTTATTCTGAATATTTGCGTACATACAAATGGTGGTGGCAAGACTCAAAATCACTCCTGTACTTAAGATGGAAATGCTCAAGAGAAACCGCATTTCCCTTGATACGATAAAGAAGTCCGCTGATGCTTAGAACTTCTCCGGCTTGTAGTAAGAAGGGCGTCTTTTCTCCATTTTTCAAAAAGCACGTGGAAAAGGAAATATACAAAAGATAGGTCGCAAGAATTACCGCCAGTACCGCCAGGAAAAAGTAAGTAAAGGAAGACAGTAAGCCTCGGATCAAAAGCGCAATCCGTAGCCGATGCCGAGGAAAAGGAAGCCGATAAGAGACAGAAGCACTCTGGACTTCGGTTCACCCTCCCCCTCATGCCCTTTTTGCAAAAGCGCCATCGGAGTAGAAAAGGAAATCCGAAAACTGCTGCGGAGCAAGGTGAAGAGATAGAGGAACAGCAGCAAAACCGTAGTATAGAACAGGGCGGTAAAGCTGAAAGGAAAGTCCATCAGCCTCCCGCCACATCTTTCATGATGAAATTCAGCATGAGAAAAGACCATTTGTCCAAAGAGATATCCCCCCACAATGCTCAATACTAAGATAAAAGCAAAGAGGCAGAAAAAAATTCAATGGCAATAATTTTTCCTTATATGCTTCTTCTCCAGACCCAAAATGCCATAAAGAGCAAACTCCTTATTTCGTTTCTTCAGCATGAAATTAACTGCATATTGAACAAATACAAAAGTAAAAATGCAAAGAAGAATCGTACCGACTCGGATAAAAAGGGGCAAATCCCTATGACGGGTTTCTACGTAATGATTTTCCAGTAAAGAAGCCATGATAAAGAAAAGCATTCCCATTATCCCGGAAGAAAGTACAAAGGGTATTTCTAAAAGCCGATTCGCCCGGAGGTTTTTCAGTGCGAAGCGTCTTGCCATAAAAAAGCGCATGCCTAAACCTCCTTCCGTCTTCCCAGTACAAGCTGTGCCTCGGAGATGCGTTCCATAAAATCACGCTGTCCCTCCTCATTTCCACGATAAATCTCATGGAAAACCACGCCGTCTTTGATAAATAAGACTCTATCGGCGTAGGAGGCGGCTCGAAGAGAATGGGTTACCATCAAAATAGTCTGTCCCTCTGCATGAATCTTGTGGAAGAGCTGTAAAATCATCTCTGAAGACGCGGAATCCAACGCGCCTGTAGGCTCATCCGCAAGAAGGAGAGAGGGGGTCGTTATCATGGCTCTGGCAATGGCGATACGCTGTTTTTGTCCGCCGGACACCTCATAGGGATACTTCTCTAGGAGCTCCTCTATTCCCAGAATCCCCTGCATTTTCGCTAGACGCTCCTGCATCAGGCTTTCTTTCTCTTCCGATAAAACGAGGGAAGGAAAATATTATCCCGGTTATTAAACTGATCCAAAAGATTAAAGTCCTGAAAGACAAATCCCAGCTCTCTTCTTCGAAAGGCGGAAACTTCTTCTTTCTTGAGACTCCCCATGTTCCTTCCGTTTAATAAAAGAACACCGGAGCTGGGACTGTCCAGGGTGGCAAGGATATTTAAGAGGGTGGTCTTTCCTGCACCGGACTCCCCATAATCGAGATAAATTCCCCCTTTTCTACGGAGAAATTCACATCCCGAAGGGCTTCCGTGGTAAGATTCTTGGTCTGATAGACTTTCTTGATATTTTTACATTCTAAAATGGACATTCGTTTTAAACTCCCTTCTACACAATGCCTTGCTTTATTTTCTTTTCAGGAAGGCTTGGAACAAGAAGAAGTATAAAAACGAATATACGATTTTTGCCTTTATTTAAAATGACAAAAAAGGTGAGAAACTTACAGAATTGTAAGATTGGAGGAGTTTGGAAAACGCAAAGTAAAGCAGCTTCCCACCGCCACGGTAGATTCCACCGATACGGAAATCTGCAAAAATCCGGCAATCTTCTGCACCATATAGAGTCCCAGTCCACTGGATTTCTCTGTAGCTCTACCGTTAAAGCCGGAATAGCCCAAGTCAAAAATCTTCTTTAAGTCCGAAGAAGGAATTCCGATGCCCGTATCCTGTATCCGAAGAGAGGCACTTTCCCGGTCAAAAGAGAAGGTAATACTGCCTTCTTTCGTGTACTTTAGAGCATTGGAAAGAAGCTGCTCTAAGAGAATCGAAAGCCATTTTTCATCGCTGATTACTTCCGCCTTTTCTCCGCTACTCGCAGCACTTAGTCCCTCATAGTGGAGAGACAGTTGTTTTTCAATAAAAATGGGAGCGTACTTTTTGAACAGACGTTTTAAACAGGCTTCCAAATCCACCGGATGAATATCCATATCGGCGGAACGGTTCTGCATTTTTAAATAGTTCATCGCCATGTTGCTGTACTCTTCGATATAGAACATTTGCTCTTCGAGCTTCTTTTTATGCTCACTTTCCGTTTTTCGAAGAAGAAGCTTTGACACGGTAATCGGCGTTTTAATCTGATGCACCCAGAGAAGAAAATACTCGGAAAGCTCCCTTTTTTCCTCTATCCGCCTGCGTTCTTCTTCCTTTTTCTCTATTTCCAGCCGTTCCAAGGCTTTTTCCAAAGCTTTCCTTCCGGACAAAGGAAAAAGTAGCCTAGGACAAGATAGACAAAGAGCAAAAAGCCGCTCAGCTCCGCCCTAAAACAAAAATAACTCCGGGGCAGATGCCCAAAGAAAAATCCTCCGAAAAGGGACAGCAAAAGCAGGGAAAAACCTAAGAGCTCATATTTTGTTTGAAGATAAGCTTGGATCTGCTTTTTTATATGCATCATGTTTTTGCTGTCTCCTTTTTATAGTTTCTTTTCCAATGGCAACTTTTCAAAGTAGTAGTATTTCTGAATAGCGATTTTTCTATATAACAGCCTGTTTTATAGTACTTTCGTAAATAGCGTTTTTCTTGTACTACAACACTTTTTCTATATCATTACTTTTCTAACGCTAAAAAAATATCCGATTCCTTTTTTTGGTTTGAATCAAATCCTGTAAGCCTACGGCAGAAAGCTTTTTTCGGAGCCTTGTGATATTGACGGAAAGGGTGTTGTCATCCAGAAAATCCTCTCCCTGCCAGCAGTGGTTCATGATTTCCTCTCTTTTTGAAATTCCGCCCTTTGCTAAGAATAAGCACTCCAAGATGAGCAGTTCGGTCTTTGTTAAGTCAATACGAAAACCTTCACCCAGGAGAGCCGCCTTTGCTAAGTCCAGCTGCAATCCTTGAAAGGAAAGATTGTCCTGTACCGCGGTGTATTCGTAGGTTCTCCGAAGCAATGCCTGAATCTTCGCCCTTGTCACATATAAATCAATGGGCTTTACGATATAGTCATCCGCCCCGAATTGCATGGCCTGCACCATGTCCATGGACTCGCTGTGGGACGAAAGAAAGAGGATAGGGACATGAGAAAATTTACGGATTTTTTCCGTCCAGTAAAAACCGTTATAACAGGGTAAACTGATATCCATAAGAATCAGTTCAGGATTTCCTTCTTCCACTTCATCGCTCACTCTTTGAAAATCCTTTACGGATTCTACCGTATAGCCCCACTGCATAAGCTCATCCTTTAAAAGCCTTACGATATTCTCCTCATCTTCTACAATAAAAATCTTCATATTTCCGTCCTCACCTAATCTATCCTTTTTTCTCCCTTACAGCGCGCCCTTCGGGCAGACCTTTACGCATTCCATGCAAAGGATGCAGTCTGTTCCGTTTTTTCTGTTCCTGGAATTATCCGTCATCTCCACATCCATGGGGCAAACCTTCTTACATTTTCCGCAGGAAATGCATTTGTTCTCATCACAACGGATTCTCACCAAGGAGAAATAACTCATTGGCTTAAGGAATACAGTAACCGGACAGATATATTTGCAGAAAGCCCGATTATCCTTGAAAAGAAAGGCCAGTGCTATTCCCACAAGATAATAAGCAAGATTTCCAAGGAGAAATGCCCAAAACATAATCCTTTCCAAGTTTCCTACCTTCAAAAGAAACAAAGCGGAAACAAAGAGGAGAGATAAAGCAAAAGTCAGATAGCGAATCCATCCGATATTTTTCCGAGGAAGGGCTCTCGTCTTATAGGGCAGAAAATCCAAAACCATGGCAGTCCAACAGGCATAACCGCAGAAGCCTCTTCCGAAAATCAGAGGTCCGAAGATTTTTGCCACCGCGTAATGAATGGTAGCCGCCTCGAAAACGCCGGTGAACAAGTAGTACCAAAATCCCTCAATTTGCATATTTTCCCGGTTGATAAGCCCTAAATAAACAAGCATATACAGCCCCACCAGAAGCTGTACCACACGACGGGCATGGGGATATTTTCTTCCAAGCAAAAAAATTCCTAAAGATAAGGAGATTCCGATATAGCTAAAGTTGAAAAAGATAAAAAGATTATGCTTCGTAAGCCAAAAGACTCACTGCCACCGCTTCGAAAAACGCCGCTAATCAGAATCGCTAAAGCATATTTTTCAAGAAATTTTTCAAATGATTGCTCCTTCCATATCTACATCCATTTCCCCCTACAAAGAAACATACAAAAAATTCTATGCTCATAATTCATTATTTACAAGTTCTAGGCTTAAAACAAAGACAATTCAAATAGAAGGATTTGCGCTGTGACTAAATTTGAGTTATAATATAACCACATTTAGGAGGAACTGTCTATGAAAATTATTCCCATGAGAGATTTGAAAAATACGGTAGAGGTAGAAAAGCACTGTGTCAAAGAGCAGGGCCCTGTTTATGTTACCAAAAATGGTTACGGACGCCTTGTGGTTATGGATATTGAGTATTATGAGAAAACCATGCAAAAGATATATGAAGCAAAAGCGGTTATAGAGGGGCTAAAAGATTTAAAAGAGGGGAATACCGGAGACGGATTGGATACTATTCGTAAATTAAAGGAGAAATATGACCTCTAACTATCAGTATAATTTTACCAAAAAGGTGGAAACAGACTTGGATGAAATTCTATCCTATATTTCCATTGAACTTTCTAACCCCGATGCGGCAGCAAGCTTTTTAAAGGATTTACAAGCAGTACTCGCTTCTATTTGTTCTGTGCCTAAGATTGGCAGAATTGTGGATAATGAATTCCTCCCTAATAGAGAAATACGAAAGTCTCTTGTGGGAAACTACGTCTTATACTATCTTCCTGATGCAGCGGAAATGACGATTTATATTCTTCGTATTCTTTATGGCCGAAGAAACTTAGATGAACTGGTAAGGGAAATCAATCATTTTTAGGATTCGCCTTTGCAACTTTAATTCATTTCCTCTCCCCACTCCTTCAGAAAATCCTGCATGAGCTTATCCCTTTTCTCCGCTATCTTCTTGGCTGAAGGAGTATTTAATTCCTTAGAAATCAGTAAAAGCTTGTCATAAAAATGCTCGATGGAATTCTCCAAGCTTCTACCGTGGCTTCCGCCAAACTGGAAGCAGCGAGCAATACCGATAGCGCCAATCGCTTCCAGACGGTCTGCATCCTGCACAATTTTTCCCTCAATAGTCTCCGGAACTTTTTCCCTCTATTTTTACTAAAAGAAACGGAATTGATATGTTCTGCATATTTCCTCAATTCGCTCTTCGGAAAGACCCTCCTGCTGCAAAAAGCATCTCGCATTGGCATTATTTTCCGTATTGAAAAGCTTATGATCATCGCAATCATGTAGGAGAGCGGAAAGCGCAATAATTTCCTCTTCTCCCTGCCCTTCCGCTTTGAGCAATCGATCATAGCATTCTTATATACTCGCAAACTGTGGGAAAGGTCATGCCCATCTCCCATTTCCCTGAAATAACTTTGTGATGTACTCTATTGCTCTTTCTATTCTAGTTTTTTCCATAAACGATATATTCCTCTATAACGCCATTGTACTATCCATAGAACAAGCCGGGAAACATAATAACATTATTCACTATATTCTGCTCTGCTTTCCAGATGGTAAGCTTTTGTTGCATATTCATCCAGCTTTCTACAGAAGTCCCGGTTGCACAACTAATTCGAATCGCCATTTCCGGACTCAAGAGACCTTTTCATGTACAAATTCGGAAAGTGCCTTTCTGCTTATTCCCAACATTCTTGCGGCTTCTGTAATAGATAGGTTTAATGGTTTCAGAACATCCTCAAGAAATACATTTCCCGGATGTGTAGGTTTTCTCTTCATGGTCTTCTCCTTCTTTCTCCTAATGGTAGTCTTGATAATCCACCAAAAACATCCTGCTTCTCAAAGTAAAATGTCACAAATGTCAATCTTTTACTCCAACTTTCGCATCTCCTTCTATCAAATCATACACCTCTCTCGGAAAAGAATCGTGTCTTTCGATCCTGAAACATAGTTTTGCCGTAGCGAGCCTCCAGTTGCTGCCAGCGCTCTTCCATCTCTCTTTCTTCCCTTTCTTTTTCTTCCGTGAAAATGTCGGAAAAGCTAAGCTGTCTTCCTTCGTTTTCCTCCAAATGATAAAATCCTTCCCCGATTAGCCGGACTCTGCGCCTCGGAATCTGCTGCAAGAGGGCAGAGGCATTTTTATATAAGGAAAATGCACTTTGGGTGCTTTTCGGAAATGAGGGCAGAACGAGTAATGGTTTTCATATCCGCAAAGGTGATTTTCAAAAGAAACGCCTCTTGCATAAAGCCCGTATCGCTTCGCCCGATTTTTCCACTCTGAAAGGACAAGAGAAACAGCACATCATCCAAAAAGGAATAGTCCGTCACATCCTCCTGAAAAGTCATTTCTTTACTGATGCTTTGGGTGTCCTCCGGACGGTAAGGAACCACCTTTCCGATGGTCGATGCCGTAGGAAAGCTCCAATAGCATTTTCCCCTGATTTCCCAGAAGACGAAGAACTTCCTTCTCTTTTCCTGCAAATCTTTCACGGTATAAATCCCGAAAGGAATAGAGGCTTTTCGCTGTTTTTCTCCTACCGTAAAAGTGCCCGTACGTCTCTGTCTCGCAAAAAGCTCTACATAGTCTTTTTCTTCTTTGAATCATAAAAGAAACCGTTGGGTTTTCTTTCTCTTCACTGGCAGTCTTTGCCGCCGTTTTCCCATAAGCAATCCCTACTGAGCAGGTGAGCTTCAACTCTTCCTTTACCCTCCTTTGGATTTCCCGCCCGATTTTTTCCGCTTCGGAAAAATCCTTGGCCACCTCTGTTAAATCAAGATAACCCTCATCGAGGGCTATATATTCTACCTGCTTTGTATAGCTTTCCAGAATCTCATGGAGCTCCTCTGACACCGCCTTGTACTTTTCGAAAATCCGGATACAGAAAAATAGCCTTCGGGCAGAGCCGAAAAGGCTTCTTTACTGTTCATAGCGGAACGTACACCGTAGCGTCTTGCTTCATAATTGCAAGTCGCCACCACTCCCCGCTCCGTGGGTTTTGCACCGATAATCAAAGGTTTATCTTTCAAATCAGGATTATCTCGCATTTCCACGGAAGCGTAAAAAGGCGTCCATATCCACATGAAGGATGATTTGATTTTCTTGTTCCAATGAAAAATCCGACATCTTTCTTTTCATCTTTTCCATACAAAAGTAAAAAGGATTGTTTGAAAATAATTATTTCTATTCAACAAACTAAAATTATCTAGTTCTCAAAACGTTCCTCTTAAACAAGGAATATTGATTCAAAAAACAAGTTCTGTTCTTTAATTTCAATTCTTTTATTTAGAAAAATCCAATGTTTACTTTCCTATTTCTTTTTCATATAGCAATTTGAGGAAGTCCACTTTTATTTCCTTTTTCCTATTTTCCTGTTCCTTTAAATCTACTTCTTCTTTTGATTTTCCGTTTACCATTTCCGAAGTCCACTTTTTCCCTTTTTTTAGCTTCTGATTCTCATTCCATACTTCTTTGAGTCCCTTTTTACTTTTTAATTTATTTATTCCATACTTCTTTAGATCCACTTTTCCGTCCTTCACTTCCACTCCATCTTCCTCTAGACGTTTCCTCTGCTCATCTTCTCCCCCAAAGGCAAAGGCGGGAGCTAGCTCCCCCTTGGAATTCACAACTCGAAAACAAGGGATATTCTCCGGATCCGGATTCTTATGCAAGGCATTTCCCACGGCACGGGACATCTTTTTATTTCCCGCCATCTCTGCTACCTCGGCATAAGTGGCTACCTTACCCTTAGGGAATCTTCTTCACCGCCTCGTAAATCCGTTTTTGTGGGAGAGTCGGAAATGAGACTGTAGCTCTCCGAAATCATTCTCCGAAGTTCCTCCTCAGGAATACTGCCGTCTAAAAGGATCGTGTTCCAATGCTCTTTATTCTGATGATATGCAGGTTGCACTGCAGGGTAAACTCTCCTCCAAAAATCTCGCCATTCCGGATGGACCTTGACATTCAGGTTCACTAAACCATTTCTTTCGTAGATAAGCAGAAAAGCCTTTTTATTTTCCCGAAAACGAATCAACTCCCAATCCGCTGTACGGAAAGGACGGTCTATATAGCTATCCGGAAAGGACAATCCGAATTGTATTGCTTCTTCTCTCGTTTTCATTGCTTTCTCCCTCTACCTGTTCTTTTTTAAGAAGTCAATTTCATATCTCCGGGCTTAATCCATCCCATTTTCCGGCAAAAGGCGGAACAAAGTAAGGATAAAATAGCCGGAAGAATAAAGCAGAGAAGCAGTAAAGAAATCCAATCCATCGCGCTTACAGCGGACTTACCGCCCTCTTCTACCGCCTTTAGCCATCCGGTATATACACCAATCGGGCCTACGAGTCCGCATGTTCCCATACCGAAGTCACCGCAGGTCCATTATTTTCAAAATGGAAAAATGCAGGGTCGCCAAGGGTCCTGTAATCATGGATGCAAAGGTCGCAGGGAATCCAAATCCTCGGATTTTTTACGATGTTTCCCATCTGCAACATGGAAGTTCCCAAGCCTTGAGAAACAAGCCCGGATACTCCATTTTCCTGAAAAGAAATCACTGCAAAGCCAACCATCTGCGCACAGCAGCCTGCCACAGCAGCACCTCCTGCAAGACCGGTAAGCCCGAGAGCAGCACAAATAGCCGCAGAGGAAATCGGAAGGGTGAGGGCAATACCCACGAGAGCCGAAACCAGGATTCCCATAAAGAAGGGCTGCAGTTCCGTCGCCCACATGATGAGGCTTCCTACCTGTATAGCCGCTTTACCGATAAGCGGTGCCAAAAGAGCGGAGAACAGCATTCCGGAGCCTATCGTCACAAGAGGTGTCACCAAAATATCCACCTTTGTTTCTTTAGAAACCGCCTTACCGATTTCTGTAGAAAGAATGGCCACAAATAGTACGGCAAGCGGTCCTCCGGCTCCTCCCAAAGCATTGGAAGCAAAGCCCACGGTAATTAGGGAGAAAAGAACCAACGGAGGCGCTTGCAAGGCATAGGCAATGGCCGTAGCCATCGCAGGCCCGCTCATGGCGGAAGCCATAGCACCCACAGTGTAATCCACACCGCCGATAGTAGCCACTACTCGGGTTAATGCGGAAACTCCGAGGCGTTGCCCTATCGTATTTAAAATAGTGCCGATTAAGAGGGAGCAAAAAAGCCCCTGTGCCATAGCGGATAAAGCATCTATCCCGTAGCGTTTTAGTGATATTTCAATATTTTTTCGTTTTAAAAAAGCCTGCATTTTCTTCTTCCTTTCTCTTCGAGCTATTCTATATTTAGCTCTTCGATGCTAACTTTTCAATTCCTACTTTCCGATTCTAGCTATCCGATTCTAACTTTCCTTTATAAGCGATCTTTAAGCCTATATTATTTTAACGATTTTGTTCTGACTTTGCTATGAATTTCAATCTATATTCTTTGGTTTTTTACTTCCTTTGTCGTCACCTGATACCGGTTAAAGTCTCGCAACGTGAACGGCACTCGTTCAGAATGAAAAAGGAGACATAGCAAAGGCTACATCCCCTTCTTTATGAATAACTACTCTATTCTCTAAAATCTTTAAGCAGCCGCACACATATCTTTAAGTCGCTACACACTTCTTTAAGACACTGACACACTTCCTAATGTTAGATGTTGAATTTTCCGCTCTTTTCTTTAAGGAAACACGGAAGTGCATTAATTTTCTTTAAGATACTTAGCTCCTAATCGATTTGGAACTCTGAGTTCCTTTCTGCATACCGTTAAAATTATTACAAGGATATACGGTAAAGCACTAAATAATTCACTGGGTATCGTGCTGAGCCCTAGCGCCTTAACATATATGCCGATTGCCTCGGAAATTCCGAATACAATACCGAAAATTAAAGCGCCTAAGGGATTCCAGTTTCCTAAAAAGCAGATTCCGAAAGCAATCCACCCTCTTCCACTGATAATTTCCGAAGTATACATCCCCACATTACATAAAGAATAATAAGCACCCGCTATTCCGCCAAGACATCCTGCTACAAGCACAGCTCCGAATCGCACGAGCCGCACATTCAGTCCTGCCGCGTCTACTGCTTCCGGATTCTCTCCGCAGGAACGAAGAGTAAGCCCCAGAGAGGTTTTAAAGATAATAAAAAATACAATCGGCACCAAAATATACGTGCAGTAGGTAATCATATTCTGAGAAAAAATAATCGCGCCTAAAAACGGGATTTTACTTAGAATCGGGATTTCCATATTCGGGAGTACCAAAACCTTAAGAGGAGTCGTCTGAATCCCGAAAATAACGCGGTAGAAAAAAGTGCAAAATCCGCTTACCAAAATGGCAATGGCAGTTCCCATCACAATCTGGTGCTGATTCATATACACTGTCGTTAATGCATATAATGCAGCGACCGTCAAGCCGCAGAACATCGCGATAAGAAAACCCAGCCAAATATTCCCTGAAATATAGGCACCGATGAAGCCGCCCCATGCTCCAATCAAAAAGATTCCTTCCACTGCCGTTACCATCATTCCGGTTCTTTCGGCAATAACCTCACCTAAAGCTCCGAGAACTAAGGGGGTACTCATAAAAAAGGCTCTTGTCAACAAATTGGTCAAGTTATTCATGCTACTTCCCCTCCTTCCTGAACTTTTTTCTTTTTCAATCTATCGAGCTCTATCTTACGTCTAAAGAAGAAAGACATCAGCACAAAGAGCATAACAAAACCTTGCAACAAATCAATTACGCTGGCCGGCGCATCGGAAGCATGCCCCAAAGCCGTACCCCCAACCTGCAAAAATCCGAAGAGAAGAGCAGCCGGAATCACCGCAAGAGGATTGGCATTAGCCAGGATAGCAATCCCTATCCCGTAAGATCCGATCTGTGTGTCAAAACCGGTGAGAAGCATATGTTGCATTCCATTTACCTCTACCAATCCTGCAAGGCCTGCCATAGCACCGCTAATCGCAAAGGCAATCATATATTGCCTCCTGGGTGCTATTCCGGACATTCTTGCGGCATCCTGATTTAAGCCGGTTACACGAATCCGATATCCCATAGAGGTACGATATAAAATATACCAAGCGATAATGGCTGTAAGTACAGAGAATACGATTCCCAAAGAAACTGAAGTTCCCGGTAAAATCTTGGGTAACCAAGTACTCTTATCCAAATAGTCCGTTTTTAAGTACTCATGCTTGGATTCCTGTAAAAGAGTTCTCAGCAGGAGTTGCATCACATACTGAATCACATAGGTAGACATCATACTGATTAAAAACTCGTTCGCATTGAACTTTGCTTTCAAAAAGCCGATGATTAATCCGATGATTGCGCCTCCCAGCACTGCGGCAATGAGCGAGAATAAAATCACTATAAATCCGGGCATTTTTCCGCCAAGACTGAGGGAGACTGTAGAAGCACAGATACATCCTGCATAAAATTGACCCTGTGCACCGATATTGTACAGATTTGCCTTGTATGTAAAGGCAAAAGCAAGTCCGGTCAGGATAAGCGGTGCCGTTTTAATCAGGATGTTTCCCATATTGAAGGTGCTGGAAAAGGTTTCCGAAAACATTACGGAAACGGCATAAAAGGGATTTACTCCAAGAAGCGGTAAAAAGATGAAACTCGCCACAAGCCCCAATATAATTGCCAGAGTCGTCCAAAAAAGTACATCAAAAATACTTTGCGTATTTGTGAAAGAAAGCTTCTTTCTTTCCTCTCTCTTATCCATTTGCGACCTCCTTTTCCCCTACTCCTGCCATCAAAAGTCCAATTCGGTCCGTGCTTATTTCTCCATTCCTATAGATTCCCATAATACGACCTTTATACAGAACAGCAATTCGGTCGGAAAGAGCGAAGATTTCCGACAGTTCGGTAGACACCAACAAAATACTTTTTCCAAGCTCCTTTTCCTTTAAAATGGTCTTATGAACATAATTGATTGCTCCCAAATCCAAGCCTCTCGTCGGTTGATCGAAGATAACCAGATTTCTTCCCATATCTACTTCTCTGGCTACTACCAATTTCTGCTGATTCCCTCCTGAGAGACTGCCTATATTTACACTATAATCCGGTGCCTTCACCTTATAATCAGTAATAATCTTTTCCGTATCTTGATTCACTTTCTTCCATTGGATAATGCCATGCTTTACCCATCTGTCCAGATAACTGGCTTTCAACATAAGATTTTCGGATAAACTCATGTCCGAGACCATTCCGTACTTATATCTGTCCGAAGCGAGATAACCGATTCCCTTACGAATTCTTTCCGTTATGGATAAATGGGTGACATCTTCTCCGTCCAAAACAATCTTTCCGGTACTTATCGTCCGTGCACCGTAAATCGCCTCACATAGCTCCTGTTGTCCATTTCCCTGAAACGCCGGCAAAGCCCAGAACCTCTCCTCCCCGAATTTCAAAACTCACATCGGATAGAATCGGTACTTCATCCTTGGGAATAATGCTCAAATGAGAAACGGAAAATCTCACTTTCGGATTCTCCTCTTCTCCTCCCGGCGATTTCAAGACCTCTAAAGCATGTCCAATCATCATATTGACCAATTCCGTCTCTTTAACGCTCTTTACTTCCTCTTCATTAATGGTTCCGCTGACTCTTCCATTTCTAAGAACAATAATTCGATCGGATACCTCCATAACTTCTTTCATCTTATGGGTAATAAAGACTACGGAATTTCCCTTGGCAACGTACTCTCTCACGAATTGCATAAGATTTCCGCTTCTTGCGGAGTCAGAACCGCAGTCGGCTCATCCATGATGAGAATTTTAGAATTCAAGTACAGGGCTTTTAAGATTTCCACTTTTTGCTGAGCTCCCAACAGTAAGATTCTTAACATACTCTCCTGCATTTACCGCAAAAATGGTATTTATCCGCAAGATCCTGAATTTCCTTCTCCTTTGCTTTATAGTCAATTTTCCCCTTACAATGCCCTAAAATGATGTTCTCTGTAACGGTATGTGCCGGAATCAGCGAAAAATGTTGCTGAATCATGGAAATTCCGGAAGCGATGGCCTCTTTAGGGGAACTGATATCTCTTTTTTCTCCATGAATAAAAATCTCTCCGGATGTGGCATGATAAAGACCATATAAAATTTTCATAATGGTACTTTTCCCTGCGCCGTTTTCTCCCAAAAGAGCAACAACTTCTCCTTCTTTTATTTCCATAGACACATCATCGTTGGCAAGCACTTTGGCAAATCGTTTGGAAACGTGTTTTAACTCGACCAGTATTTTTTTCTCCATAAAAAGCTTCCCCCGAAATATCTATTAATAGATAGCTGTCAAAAAAATGCAAAATTCGATATACACTTTTTTGCAAAAGTATTTTTAATCTTTTGACGCCCGAATCTTGATATGATAAAGGGCAATGCCGAAAACATTGCCCTTTACACCGAACTGTAGAAATGATTTTTTCACTTGTCCGAAACCTATAGCATGTTTCGTTTCATCTTAACGCGATATTATCTTAATTAGAGAAATACTGCTTTAAATCCAGCTTTCCAGCAGTAATATCCTCTGTTGCTTTTTCTACTGCCGCTTTACACTCATCGGAGCACTGGTCGGTAAGGATAGTTTCAAATACACCTTCTTTCACACCGACTTCCTGTGCACCTTTTAATTCTCCGCTCTTAATTCCTTTGATAATCCAAGGATATACATTTGCCCAAGCCATATCTACAGAACCGACTACACAGTCACTTTCCGTATTTTTATTTGCGGCAAAACCGACAAATTTCGCTTTCTTTTCCGCTGTAGCCTGGATTGCACCGGAGGTTGCTTCATTAGAGTAGCAGAAAACCGTATCGGCACCATTATCAATCATCTGAGACGTCATAGCCTTTCCGATAGATACATCTGTCCAAGTGTTTAAGAAAGAACGATTCGCTTTTGCATCGGCAATACCTCTACTCTTTGCCACTTCCACCGCAGCCGCCTCATAAGTGTCTAAGAGGTGTACCATAGCAAGATTGGACTCACCGCCCATAGTGGCGAAATTTCCATTTTTCGTAGTGTATCCTGCTATAATTCCCGCAATGTAGGAGCCCTCATATTCCTTCGGGAATACCGGAACCATATTTTCGGAATCACTTTTTGTTCCGTTAATTACGGTGTAAACCGTTTTGGGATACTGCGGTGCAACTGCTGCGCAAGCCTCGTCAAACTGGCTTCCTGCAGACATCACGAGGTCATATCCCTTTTCTCCGTATTCGGTAAAGGTCTGTTCAAATTCTTCTACCGGAACGGATTCTACTACCTCAATCTTGGTTCCCAGCTCCTTATCACACTGCTTTGCACCGGCATTATTGCTCGCATTCCAGCTCTGGTCGTCAATGCTTCCCGGAAGAATAAGCACGATCTTCATCCCTGCATAATCGCTCTTATCTCCCTCTTTCACGCTCTCTTGTGCCTCTGCTTTACTTTCTTTTGCCTGTCCCGATCCGCCGCAAGCCGAGAGCAGCGCTCCCACAAGACATACTCCTGCACAAAAAGCCAATAGACTTCTTTTCATTATTTAGCCTCCTTTATTAAATTTTTCTTTCTTCAGTATATCTTTTATGTATCTCTTTTCGTACAGGATTATTTACCTATTTTATTAAAAAAATCTACAGAATATTGATTCTGATTTGAGGTTTATGTATACAATAAACAGTATTTTTATAAGTTTTTTTCAATTCTTAGTGTTTTTATATTCCAGAGGAGTTAGATTATATGTTTTTTTGAAAACTGTGCTGAAATAAGTCGAATCCCGAAATCCCACCATCTCGGCGATTTCCGATACCTTATATTCCGGTTTTTTCAGAAGGATGCAGGCTTTCTTTAATCTGTACTCTATCAAAAAATCCGAGAACTTTACCTTCATATGCCGGCGAAATAAATCGGAAAAATAATTCGGTGAAATATACAGTGCATCGGAGAGCGTTTTTAAACCGATTTTTTCCGCATAATGGAGCTCTATATAATCCAGCGCTTTTCTGATTAAGAGGTTTCCCACTTCCACGGATTCTTTTTCTTCACTCTTAGAAACAGTTCTGTTTACCCCTTCTATTTTCAGTTCTATTTCTCTGAGCACGGAAATCAACTCTCTGGGATTGGTCGGTTTTGTCAAATATCGGTATACTCCCGAGCGTATAGCCCTCTGTGCATACTTAAAGCTGCCGTATCCGCTTAAAATGATGATATAGAGATTTTTTTATCTTTTTCCCGAATTTTCTCAATCAGGTCCAAGCCACTGTATTCGGGCATTTTTATATCCGTAATAAGAACATTCGGCTGTTTTTTTCAGCCATGTCCGAAAAGAGAAGACATCGCATTGTCATAAATTCCAATCACTTCAAATCCATCTTGTTCTTCCAGAAGTGTTTTCATCCCTCTCCTGATTTTCGGTTCGTCATCCACTATCATAATCTTCATAAATCTAATCCCTCAAACAAAGCCGGTATCCTTAGATCCACCTCTGTTCCTTCACTGACTTTAGAAAGAATACGGATTCCATATTCCGGCCCGTATAATAGCTTTATCCTCTTCATCACGTTATTCAATCCGATGTTGGCTTTGTCCAGATTGGATTTTTCTCAATTCCTCTTCTTCCATTCCTTCCCGTTATCTTTCAAGAGGATGTTTAAGCCTTCTCTTCCTAAAAAAGCTTCTATTTCAATCTTTCCGCCTCTTGCAAGGGGTTCTATGCCGTGCTTAATGGCATTTTCCACAATAGGTTGCAAAAGCAGTTTAGGACACCTGCATTCCATACAATTCTCCGCAATGGAAATGCTATATTCCAATCGGTCCTCCATTCGGCATTTTTGTATTTCCAGATAACTTTGAATATACTGTATTTCTTCTTTCAAAGGGACCTCTGTGCTGCTTCCCGAAATGGAATATTTCAGTAAATCTCCAAGGTTTACAATAATATCGCTGATATCATCTTCTCCTCTATCCAAAAGCATCCAGTTGATCGTATCCAATGTATTATAGAGAAAATGGGGATTGATTTGTGCCTGCAAAGCTTTTATTTCCGCAGTCTTTTGCGCCATCTTCTCTTCGTAGACTTCATTAACAAGTCTCTTTATTTCTCCAATCATATAATTATAGGAATCAATGAGAATTCCGACTTCATCCTTCCTTTTCGATTCTATCCTACTGTCCAGATTTCCCGATTCTACTCTCCCCATCTCTTCGGAAAGCTGTTGTAAAGGTTTGGTTACCGACCACGCAAGAACAAGGCTGACAATGACCCCCATAATCAAAGCAAGAATGACAAAGAGATATATTTTTTCCTGTAAAACTCGAATTTGCGGAAAAATATCATCCATGGCAATAACGGAAAGAATCCTCCAACCGCTAACTCCATTTAGCTGCCCACAGGCAAAATATTGTTTTTTATCCCAAGTAAAACTGAATCTCCGCTCTCCCGCTGCATAACGCTTCTGAACCGTTTCCAAATAATCTGTTTTCACGCTGTTATTAGAACAGACAACCTTTTCCTCTTTATCCAAAATAAAGGTATATTGATGGCGAAATGTACTTAAGTTATTGATTAAAAGCTTAGTGAAAATATCCGGTGAAAATTCCAAAATGACCGTTCCGAGTACTTGTTCTTTCTCTCTTATACTTCGAATTAAGAAAATAGACTCCCCTTCTTTTCCTACAAAAATACATTGTTTTTCCGGACTCTTTTTTTCTTCCTCCAAAGAAAGGGCAAAATCATCCTCTCCCAGGCAAAGTGCTCTTTTCCGAGCAAAAAAACAAGTCCATTTTTCCTGATTTAAAAGATAAATACCGCTCACCGAAGTAAAGGATGCGCTCAAATCACGAAGGTAAGCTTTATTTTTATCTTGTGATTGCTTTTTCCCCGATACGCAAGATTTCTTTCACTGATTGGGACTCACTGAAAAGAATCTACTATGGCATTAAATTGAAGCAGCTGCTCGTTACGCTCATATCAATCAGATTCAGCACATTCTCTATATCATCTTCTTTGTTTTGTAAGATCAATTTTTACCGTGCCATAGAAGCCGTCCCGACAAACAGGCTCACACAGATTAAAAAGCGAAACCAGCGCAATTGAGATTCTTTTCCAAAGAGCCATTTTTATTCCTCATCAATTGTATTTTTCCCCTGCTTTAAGTCTTCTAAGACTCTTTTTAAGTCAAGACTTGTATCGTAAGAAATCCTATCCGTCTTTGTCACATGAAAGAAATCCTGATTCATCCCGATACGGTACATTCTTCTCTTTTCCGGAGAGGACTTGGCATATTCTTCCAAAATCCATGCAGTATAATTTTTGAAAATCAAATACAACAGAAGCAATCACTTTATCCGATTTAACTCATTTTGATCCGTAACAAAAGCCTATCATTCGAGCTTTTTATCCCGAATTGCCTCTAATGCTCCGAGGCAAACTTTATTTGCATAAACAAAAAGGATATCCGCATCCTCCTCCAACATCTGCTCACTTATCTTCTTTCCCAGACTTACATTATCCCAACTGTTTGTATAAGCCCTAAGACTCCGAGCCTCGCTAAAAGCCTCTTTCTTTTGCAATTTTCACGGCATTCTTTTTCATATACATCCAGCATGTTCTTCATAGAATGGTTGGGATACCCTCCTATCCCTACCAAACACACCCGTATCCGTCTCTCTTCCCGCTATTACGGATGCTATATATGCCGCCTCTTTTTCATTGATTTGAAGGGAAAGCACATTTTCCATATCGAAAATAGAGCCGTTAATAACACAAAAGAAGGTTTTTTTGTACCTTGGAGCAACCGCTTCTATGGAATCATTAAATTGAGAGCCTGCCCCGATAATCAAGTCATATCCTTCGCAGCGTATTCTACAAATATCCTTTCATAATCCTTTTCTTTTACGTTCTCAAGATATTCAATTTTTACATTCTTCTCCCGATTGCAAGCCTCTATCCCTCAACATTTGCTTTATTCCAGCTCATATCGTCAGGTGGATCCGGATAAGATGACCACTATTTTCTTTACTTTTTACATCTACAGCGGTATTCCTTCTACATCCGTTCCGGTAATAAACGAGAGGCCAATCGCTATGCATAAAAGCACAAGAAATGCCAAGGATATTTGGCACGACTTATCTACAATCTTCTTTATGAATAAAATCTCCTTATTCATTCTCATTCTCTTGTTCTTTCATAAAGAGGTTCTCGGTTCTTACACCCTTTTGCAAAATCCCTCTTTGCAGCGTCACAAAAATCCATATAGGGGACTCGGTGCAAAAGATCCCGACAACTTTCATAGATTGCCTTAAAGCATTCATGACAATGCTCCTCCGGCATGTCCACAATAATCAGATAAGACTTTGTGCCATCCGGGTCGGACTTTAAAAAAGCATATCCAACATTGTAATCTCAGAATGTGTCTTTGCAAAGGATATAAGTCTCTATGCAAGGCTTCCACTTCTTCATTTTCCTCCGGATAGCCCAACAGAACCTCCGTATCTTTCTTCACTTCCACGGACTGTACTTTCGCTTTACCAAACTCACTTTGGTATCCCGGCGAACTCATTAGATTATGGATTAGCTCCGGGCTTACATAGAAGAGCTGCGGTCCATAGGGATTGATCACAAATCCTTCTCCCTTAGTAAGCATGGACTGAATTTGAGAAACCGGCAATCATGGTTTCTCTTTTTCCACCCTGCCTCCATCTGCTGATTCATAGTCCCCATTTGCTGATCCATGGCGCCTAGTGCAAACCAATCCGTAAACACCGGAAGGGCCGATTCTCCCCGATCCATCGTTACATGAGGGATGGTGAGCTTCATCCCCGCCTTTAGGGTTACAGAGCCATCCTTTTCTTCCATTGGCAGGCTTCCGTCTGTCTCTATCGCCACCAGATAATGACTTCGTACCAGCTCTCTAAAGAAGAGATTCAGAAACTCTCCCTCTCCTTGTCTTTCAAAAAACACGCGACTTAAGCCTAAAATATAGGGATTTTCCACCGCTTGGTTTACATTCGCTTCAATCTGATAGGGAATATCCGTGATTACAGCATATTTCCAGTCCGGAGAAGAATATCTTTTCGAGGAAGAAAAGCTTTACCCTTCTCTGCCCTTGGCTTTCCGGTGTTTCGGGTTTTATCCTTTTTTCAGGTGTTTCTGCTTGTTCTATTTGTTCCGCTAATGCATCACTTTCTTCTATCTTCATAATCGTTAGATGAGAAATAGTTCCATCACGATGCAGAGCATAAACCTTCTCCCCTTCTTTGGCATTTCCAAAGAGTTGGCCTTCTACAGATAAACGATCCCCTCTACAGCTGCATAGCTTTCCGCCATCAGAGTAAAGCGGGTTCGCTCAGCTCTGTTGTGGTTTTCTTGCTGCTCTACATTGTCATTGCTATGCTTCTCGGAATCGACTCCATTCCCACCATTCCTTTGATTTTCAGATTTAGACTCCTCTTTCTTAGTAAAAACTTCTTTTAAACCTTCTAACATTCTATCCTCCCGAAATCGCATAATTTCAGACTAAAGATTTTGCGAAATCCCTTTGTCCCTGTTCCTTTTGTGTTATACTGTCAACATATTGTTTCTGTCGAAAAAGATTTGAACCTATCATCCTCACCAATCCCAAAAACATAAAAAAATAATTATATAAAGTTTCTAAGTAACCCTACTCAGGTATTTTTATCTTATTATTCCCTGTATTCCATACACTTATGTTTATCTTCTGTTCCGCATCTAAGACTCTCGTTACATATTGTATAGATTCATGTATTATCACAATACTCTTCTTTTATTTAATTCATTCTTCTTTTTCCTTAGTAAAATCAGTTCCATTTTTCTTTGACGCCCTATTAAATAGGGTGTATCATATCAGGAGACAAGACTATGACAAGAACATTTATTCAGACCAATGAGTTTTCCAAAAATTGGGACATCTTAGGTTTTGATGATGAAGACCTACGTTTATTGAGACTTAGTATTCTAGAACATCCGGAAAAATATCCTATCATGAGAAAGAGAACCGGTGAGCTGAAAAGCCAGAATTTCTTTGGATAAAAAGGAAAAAGCTGGAGGAGCCAGAGTTTGCTTCGTGGATTTTTATTTTTGGTTGAGACGGTATATCTGATTACCGTATATGGAGAAAGAAAAAGACAATCTTTTCCAACGCAGAACGAAAATCAAATCAAAAGATGATTGATACGCTAAAAGACCTTGGAGGCACACAATGAGTAAAAAAACAGTATTCGACAGCATTTTTATCCGGACTGAATGAAGCACTGGAAGATGCCAAAAGAGAGACTCCCTCATTAAAAAGACATCGGGTCACCGTTATTCCGCTTAAAGTATATGGAGCAAATGATGTAAAAAAAATCAGAAATTCTACCGGCCTGTCCCAAAAATACTTTTGCAAGTTATATGGGCGTTTCCATTAAAACTGTAGAAGCTTGGGAAGCAGGTACCAACCACCCTTCCGGTTCAGCCAGCAGACTCCTTCATATGATGGAGCTGGATAACGAACTCACAGAAAAATATCCCTTTATTTCCAAGGCTTCCTCCATCTGATATTTTTCACAAGAAAATCACACCCTTCTTTCTTTAATCGGTCTATACTATGCGGCGAAGAATAGCATGATTTCACGAAAAAGATGTATAGTACTTGAACAATGCAGATTTCCCGAAGGGATGGAAGGTCGAAAGGAGTCGTTATGGAAATCCAAAAAACAGCCAGTGCCGGCACCACGGAGAAATGTGATTGCTTGGTAACCGTTTCCAAAGGAAGCGGCGGCAGAACGGTGCAGCTTAAGTCCAAGGTGCTCTACGAGTACGGAGACAGAATGGTCGCCTTGGTACATCAGTGCCTTACGAAAATGGGCATTCAGGATGCCCTCGTGGAGGTAGAGGACATGGGTGCCTTTGACCACATCCTTTTGGCAAGATTACAGGCCGCTGTTTACCGCAGTCAGGATAAAACGGAAAATATTCCTTGGGGGGATCTGCTCTATGAATCATAAAAATCGTCTGCGAAGAAGCATGATGTTTCTGAACGCACAGAAACCGAACCTTTTAAAGGATCCTTATATCTACGGGGCGGACTCCTTGATTTTCGATCTGGAGGATGCTGTAGCCCTTGGAGAAAAGGATGCTGCAAGGTTTACCCTCTTTCATGCCTTAAAAAAAGTAGATTATCAAAACGCAGAAAAAGTGGTGCGGATTAACGGCATCGATACCCCCTTTTGGAAGGAGGATATTCGCTGCGCCGTCTTTGCCGGTTGTGACAGCATTCGTATTCCGAAGACGGAATCCAAGGAGGATATTCTTTTGGTAGAAGCGGAAGTAGCAAAGGCGGAGCAAGAAGCCGGTGTGACTCCCGGAAGCACCCTTCTTATGGCGGCCATTGAGTCTGCCAAGGGCGTGGTACATTTGGAAGAAATTTGCCATGCATCGGACAGACTTTTCGGGGTAGCCCTTTCTGCAGGAGATTATACCAAGGATTTACATACCGGAATCAGCGGAAGCGGCGTAGAGCTAAGCGGCGCAAGGCAACTGATGATTATTCATGCCAGAGCCGCAGGAATACAGTGCTTTGATACCGTTTATACCAATCTGGAGGATATGGAAGGCTTCCGAAAGGAAGTGGAACTGATTCACACCATGGGCTTTGACGGAAAATCCATTATAAATCCAAGACAGATTCCCGTAGTGCATGCTGTCTATACGCCAAGTGCGGAGGAAATTACCTTTGCCGAAAAAGTAGTACAGGAAATTGATGAGAAACGAAGTCAGGGTATCGGCGTATTTACCGTGGACGGGAAAATGATAGACATCGCCTTTTATGACGGAGCCAAAAAGAACCCTTGCTCTGGCAAAGGCTGCAGCGTTTTGGAGGAGTGCAAAAATGATTAATGCGGTGGGTAGAGATATTCCGGATGCGGTTTTAGCGGAAACCGGGAAAAACAGTATTTCGGGAAGCAGACATTTTGACGGCTATTCTTATGAAAAGACAGCAGTAAAGATAAGAGCACGAATCGGTGGCGACGGGCGGTAAAGCTGGAGAATGATTTGCAGGAGGTATTTGCGAAAATGCAACGCACATGACGGCATGACCATCAGCTTTCACCATCATTTTCGGGAAGGAGACCTAGTGGCTATGCAGGTGATGCAGGCTATTCACGAGATGGGCTTTAAGAACATTACCATCTGTGCCAGCTCCTCAGCAAAGCCCAGGACGGGCTTGTTCCCATGATGAAGACTGTACCGTAACCCCATATCAAGCTCCGGGGTGCGGGGGAAAAATCGGAGAAGCCATCAGTGAGGAGAGCTGCAGGGAATCGCTATTCTCCGTTCCCACGGTGGCAGAGTTCAGGCTATCGAAAGCGGAGAAACGAAAATCGACATTGCCTTTATCGGAGCTCCAGAGCTGTGATGAATACGGAAATTGCCGGGGACCGGCGGAAACAGCAACTGCGGTGTGCTCTCTTACTCTCCATTGATGCGGAGTATGCCGAGTATGTGGTGGTTTTAACGGATTGTCTTGTTCCCTTTCCGAATTTTCCGGCAGATATCAGTATGACTGGCGTGGACTATGTGCTAAAGGTGGATGCTATAGGAGATCCGGAAAAAATCGCTACCGGTGCCGCCCGTCCCGTGACGGATAGAAGAAAACTGATGATGGCGGAAAGCTGTGCAAAGTTCATTGCCGCCACCCCCTATTTTAAGGAGGGCTTCACCTTTTCAAACCGGTATAGGCGGTGCAGCCAGTGCCACGGCACTTTGTCTTTCGGAGAAAATGCGGGAGAAAAACATTCATATGGGCTTTGGTGCCGGAGGAATGTCCAAGCCTATGTGCGATTTATTGGATGAGGGTTTGGTTTCCTGTCTTTTTGGATACCCAAGACTTTGATTTGCCTTCTATCGAGAATCTGATTTCCCATCCGAAGCATTTTTCCATCAGCACCAAGGAATATGCGGATCCATTCTGTAAAGGTGCTGTGGTTAATAAATTGGACTTTGTGATTTTAGGGACTTTGGAAGCGGATATCCATTTTCACTGCAATGTGGTGATGAGTTCTGAAGGAGAATTGATGGGTGCCCAAGGAGGACATCCGGATACGGCTGTCGGCGCAAAATGCACTATTGTCATCCACCATTGGTGCAGGGAAGAATTCCTACTATTCGAAATGCGGTAACCACAGTTACTACTCCCGGGGAAACCGTGGATGTGGTTGTCACCGACTATGGAATAGCCATTAATCCTCAGCGACCGGATCTTTTGGAGGCTGCAAAAGCCGTTAAGCTTCCCATAAAGAGTATTGAGGAATTACGAGATATTGCCTACAAGATCTGTGGTGAACCAGCCACGCTGGAATTCGAGGATAAGGTGGTTGCTATTATCGAAGCCAGAGACGGCAGCATTATGGACGTGGTGAGAAAACGGAAGGATAAAAATCTTATCGCCTTAAGTACGAAGTAAAACCGAGAGAAACTCAAGTAAAGCCAAGAGTAAATCGAATAAAACTGAGAATAGAAATAAATCGAGTTAAGCCAAGTACCATTCTTATAAAACCAAGTATGTAATTTATGCCAAGGGGAGTTCAAAATGGAATTTTATTGTAAAAGCGGAGAACGAATCCATGTGGATATTCTGGGAGAAGGCTTCCCCATTGTCTTTCCTCCATGGAAATAATCTGCAAAGCAGCTATTTTTCAAAAGCAAAGGGTTCTCGAGAAAAGGTTTAAGCTCCTCTTTGTAGATAGTTTGGGGCATGGAAAATCCGGAGAACTGCAGGGGAAACAAGCTTTTGCTTACCTTTGCTGATAGTCTGGAGGAACTCCTTTCCTCCCTTTACATAGAAAAATGTCTTTTGGTGGGGCACAGTGACGGTGCAGAACCTTGCCTGGAATATGCCGGTCGCCACGGGGAGAGAGTAGCCGAGGATTCTGGCAAACAGCGGAAATATTTCCTTTTCCGGTCTAAAGCTCCTTCCCGCTATGCCTGTTACCTGGAAGAATGGCTCTACCGCTTTTTGGGGCTCTTTTCTTCCCGCCTTTAAACGGAAGTCAGAGTTTCTCCCTTTTACAGGAAAATGTGGATGTGCCGAAGAGCTTTTTCGAAAGGCGCCTTACCTGTAGTGGTATTGGTGGGGGACAGGGATATGATTAAGCTGAAAAGCACAGTATGGCTATCGCAAAGCTTTTCCCAAAAGGCAAATTTCTGGAAAAAGAAAGGACAGGGGCACAATATCCCGAGGATAGCACTACTTTTAATCAGCTTGATAGAAAAATGGTGCAGGGCATACAGCCTTGATGCTGCCCTAATCAAACAATAAGATACTGATTATACAATACAAGCATCAATTATCAGCACTAGTTGCTGATAAAGTAAAGCAAAAATCATAAAAACAAAAATCGTATAGGTAAAAGAAAACTCCGGTTTCCGTAGTAAGGAGGAAAAATTTGAATAAAGCTGATTTCTTTTTCAAAAATGGCAGAATGTTCTAAAAGAGCATTCTTTTTCCTGAGCATTTCTATTTTGGTCCTTTTGGAACTGATTAAAAATGGGAAAGACCATTTCCCTGAGGCGGTAAAAAAGCATATTGAGCGGCTTATCTCCTTTTTCCAAATTGTAAAGTCTCTTGGTTCTCAGAATCCTTTTCCGTTTCTCCGATGATGCTTTACGACTTTATCCTCTGTAAGGAGCTAAAAAAGAAGATTTCTTTAGGGAAGCTGATAGAAAGCAGCTGGACCATCAACAGCCTAAACAACCTGATCGGCTTTGCAGGCCTTGTAGACGTGGGACTGCGTTACAGTTATTTTTACGGAGGAGGATAAGAGGAAGAAACCATGCAGGGCATTTCAAGGTGATGCCTTATTTTATGTCGGGACTTTCTCTCTATTCCTGCTATCCTTCGGGCTCTTGCTTTTTCGTTCAGGAAAATGCCGTTTTAAAGCCCTACAGCTTTGTCCTCCTTCTTGCTTCTCTGATTCTTCCGGTCTTGCTTTTTCTTTCTACCAGAAAAAACTGGTCCTACTTTGGAAATCTATCTAAGAAAAAGATTCTGGCTTTTAATCCTGACGTCCCTCCTCGATTGGGGCTTTGTTTCCTGCTTTTTCTTCTATGCTGGAAGGACACTGGGCTATAGTGTAGTCTTGCCAGCACCCTGCCTTTGTTCTTTATTTCCATCTGTATCAGTATCGTCTCCATGATTCCCGGAAGCCTCGGGAAGCTTTGACTTAATGATGATGAGCGGTCTTTTTACATTTTTCCGTAAATCAGAAATGAGGCGGCAAGCTGGTGCTGCTTTTTCCGTATCTTTTTATTACATCATTCCCTTTTGCATCAGTCTCCTCTCTTTATCAAAAGTATGGGAGGACAGATCAATCAGAAAATTTTATGGTCTGCCCGAAGCTTAGCTCACTCTGGGGACAGGGCATCAGCCACTTTTATGGCGAATTTCTTCGGTTTTTCTGATGGCTACCGCCATTCTTCCCGATGAAATCCATAGTATTCCTCTGATTGGGCAAATGGATCCCATCCGAGGGGCAGCTCTTGGCAGTTTCCAAGCTTTCCCTTTTGGCTCTCTTTTCTTCCTTTTGGGAAGACTTTTTAAAAAAGAAAAGGCTGCCTTTGCCAAGCCCATTGCCCTTCTGCTTTTGCCTTGTAAGCACTTTCTCTATATCAATCTGAGGAAGCTTTCTCTTTTTCAGTAGTCTCTATCTCCTCCTGTTTATGCTGACTACTCTTTTATCCGGAGAAAAGAGCTCTCCAGAAACATCCTTTTCTATCCTGCTGGAAGACCGTTTGAAGGACTTTTTCCTATATCGCGGGAGACTTTTTCGATTACGCTCCTTCTTTTTATACCTTTCAGTGGGCAAATACCGGAAAGAAAGCCTCAGCTTCCTGATTTTCCATAAGGGAGTCCTGCACAAGATTACATGCTTTCTCAAAAGCCCCATTTTTTCACGGTCTTTTTGAGACTACTTTCTTCATCTTTTGCCTATTTTCTGATTCCTGCACTTTGCTTATATCGCAATAGGCACGCTGGCAGAGGGATAAGCATTTTTCCTTCGGCGAAAAAATTCAATCAGGAACGCTTTCAGAACTTTTTACATAGCTTTCCCAATACCAATCTGATAGCTTCTCTAGCCTTTCCTGGGCGATAAGCTGCTCTACTATTATCAGGAAGGGGGAGGGATAAAGGTGGCTTTTTCAATTTGCCCATAGAAGACGGAAAGCGGTGGTCATGGGAGAGCCATCGGGCGAGAAAAAGATATTTTCCCTGCTGCAATATCTTCCCTTTACCGAAGAGGCGGAGGATCTCACTCCCTCTTTTTATGAGGTGGGGCAGGATTTTGACCCTGCTCCTCCATAACCACAGCTATGAATTTATGAAGTTTCGGAGAAAGCTGCCAAAGGTCCCCTCTTTCCGACTTTTGATCTCGTGGGAAAATCCGGAAAGAAGTTTCGTGCCGCAGTCAATAAGTTTAGAAAACAAAGGCTATTCCTTTCAAGTACATGTACCCTCCTTTTCCGACTGCTTTTTGCAGGATCTGGAAAAATATCTGATGCCTAGCTTTCCGGAAGACAGGAAAAAGGGATTTTCTCTGGGCTTCTTTGACAAAAAGCTATCTCTCCCTTGCTCCCCATTGCCTGCGTATTGGATTCCGAAGGGACATGTGCAGGCCTTTTCCAACTTCCTCATTTGCAATGGAGAAAAGAAGCCAGCATTGATCTCATGCGCTATAATCCGGGCACGGAAAGTAACGGCATCATGGACTATCTCTTCGTGGAAATTTTCCTGTATTTTTAAAAGAAAAAGGCGTAGAATACTTTGATTTGGGTATGGCGCCCTCTCCAATGTGGGACAGGAAGAACATAGCTTTTTCCAAGAAAAAGCTGGCCTTTCTGGTTTATGCCTTTACCAATCGTTTTCTACTCCTTTTTCGGGACTGAGAAAATATAAGGACAAGTTCTCGCCCCTTTGGGAGGCAAGATACCTGTCCTATCCGAAAGACAGCAGTCTGCTTTTCAATCTGCTGGCCATTTATAAAATTGATAACAGAGCAGTAAAAGAATGAGTTGTCCGATTTCAGCATACCGATTCGGAATACTATTTTTCATTCTTAAAAATCCATAATTTACTGTTCTAAAATCCCAAATCTTCATTCACTAAAATCACGTGAATTCGCTCCGGATGACGAGTATCGGGTAATTAGAATTGACAGCAAATGGTATCCGGTGACTTGCAATCGGAACATTTTCCCTGTAATCTTACAAGGCGTTTTTAATATCAAACCTTTGGGTATTTGCCGGTGCGGCCACGTTTCTCGCACGCTTCATGGCAGAGTCAAGGTCTGTGCAGACTTTGTTCATGCTGATAAGAAAAAGAACCTTCTTCGGTCCTTGCGCTATGCAGGAAACACGGTCGCATTGCCGTCAATGTTCACTAAGATACCGTCATCCGTCATGGCGTTTTGCACTGGAAAGGAAAATATCCGCATCATAAGCTGCAAGTAGCGCTTCTCTTGGATCTAACTTCGTTCTGTCAATAAAATGATAGTCCCCTTCTTCCAGGGCGGAAACCAGCCCGATTTCCCTCGCGCTCATACATCCGCCCATAGCTATACTGCTGCCTTTTTGCGATAAGGCCCAAAGCAAGCTCCAAAAGCTTCCTCTTTTGTTCTTCGCATAGTAGCCCGGTCATATTGCGGGACTTAGTCCTTTTGATGACGGTCTCTGCCAAAAATTTCGTTTCTTTTCTCAAATGAATATCCATAGACTCTCTCAGTTTACCTTTTCTCTTCTTTTCCTTGTAGAAAAACGCGAAGAGTCCGAATCCTGTCGCAGCAAAGAAAAGAGATATTGCAAGTTCCTGCTATAGTCTCCGGTTTTTGTATTTCTTTCCGCTCAAGCACCTCTCCTTAGCATCCTTGTCTTTTTCTCATCGTCCTTTGCTTTTCCTTAGCCTCTTCCTTTTTAGATTTCCTTATCTCGACTTACACCGAGTACAGAGGAAGTTTCTGCATTTCCTCTCTTTTTCTTTTGCAAACTTTTCTGATCAGAATGACTTTGCTTTCTGCAGATTTCCCTACTGCATCTGCATTTCGGAAGGAAGCGGATTGGACTTTAGCTTTGTATTTACAAAGATATTTTTGATAGACCTGTAGTATTGTCTCCGGAAAGCTCCATACTATATCCAGGGAACCACATCCTCCGTTAAATTATATCTTATCTCCTGCCCGTCTTTATTTCTCTCCAGATTGGTAAGGTATATTTACCAGTTATTGTCTGCAGAAAGCTGTTGTGTCATAATTTCCTTATCATTTTGCCATGAGACGCACGGTAACGGAAGCAGGGTTCTCGCCCTTTTCCCTTCCACACTGCGGTTACCGGAATAGAAACCTTGAGCTTACCGTATTCGACCAGGTTAAATCCTGAGTCCTGCGTACCGGAAAGTGTCGGATAATAGCCGGCTACTGCCTGTTCACGGATACTGTACTGATACAGTTTTCCGCTATCATCATACTTTCGGAAGTTCCTCGACAGTCTTCCATCCGTTTCCCTGCGTTAATTCTGCCGTATCTCCGGTAAAAACTTCCGTTTCGAAGAGTTCTGCAATCACTTTTCCGGGTCTTCCCTGTAGCCCTGATTTCCGGCATCAACCCACTTTCGTTGTAACGTAATACTTCTGTTTTGACCCGGATTTTATTTTCTCACTCTTAAGTTCGCAACTTTAGCAGGTCAAAAGCTATCCGCGTTTACCTGATACTGCTCGGTAGAAAGAATATAGCCGACTAGTGCGCTGAAATCTCCTGTACGAGTATAGTTATCCCGCATAAGATTCTCTATAACAGCATCTCCGTTTGCATCCGTAGTCAGCTGTCCAACCTGCTGTCGCTGCTGTTTTGCCACTGCAAAAACTGCACCGGATAGTGGCTGATTCTCTTCATTTACCTTCAATTTTAATCTTATAGTTATCCCCTGATGCAGATCCAGAGCCTTTTTGAATCGTTAGCGTTTGGCTTTTTCTGAGTGGCTCTCCGTTTCCGTCGAGTAAAGCTCTGCAGTATTGGTATAACTAAAAATTCTGTAAAGGCACGCCAAAGTCAAATTTTTGCATAATAAACAATCTCATAGCCTTCAGTAGCAGTTGACATTTCCAAGATTTATACTAAAAGCTTTTTCTTCCGGGAGCATTGTTTCGAAATGCCGATTCAGCAGCCGTTTTCATGCGCTGCAGCACCATTCTGCTTTGGTTTTCTTAAATCAAAATTACTGCCGTTAATGGGGTCGGAAATCCAAGTCCCACCTTCGAAATGACCTCTTTCCCATACTCCTTTTCGTACGGAGACCGGATGATTATCGTCAATATAGTAGGAAAATGCACCATCTCCCAGTGTATCTTGAACTGTCAGATTGTTCCTTGCTTCTCCGAGATTTATGAGTATTTGATAACGCGCCAGGTAAATCTTATTTCCGGTCTGCGGATCCGTTGCCTCTTCCAAGCTTTGCTTCACATTCTTTACAAAGTTGAAATCAGTCTCTTTCTCGATTCCCGTATAATTGATGCTCCCCGCAATCGGAAATCTTGCATAATTATTAATCCGAATTTCCGTACTGATGCTTCTTGCTGCAGGCTCTGTGCTCCGGTTTACCTGCATAGTTAGAAAGAGACTGAATCGGATGTCATTTTTCTGTTCCACATAGGGTTCATAAGTCAGTAATACAGTATTGCTTTCTACTGCATAATGTGCTTTGGCAATGAGATTCTCTCCGTCTCTTATTTCAAAATCCTTTGCAGAAAGAGAGACAAAGGAAGAGGGCAGATTGATACTGCTTGTATCCCCAACCTTCACCTGTGCATCACTAGGAATAGCAAACTCCATCTTAACACCGAACTCTCCGCTATTGCTAAGACCTGCACCGTCATAAAGGAGCTGTCCCTCCTTATTTGTATAGCTTGCACTGATTGGGTTAAAGCAGTATCACTTTACTGCTTTCCGTAGTCATTGCTTCAAGAGGGGTAAGCGCCAAATTCTGCTTTGCACTTGCCTCCTCCACTCTTTCTTCTTCCGTCTTCGCTTGTGCTGCCCGAATATCTTCTTCCGATGGAACGCCGCTGTTTTCCGATGAATTGTGAATGTTACTCTGTGACACCACGCCCCGGCCCTATCTCTTCTGCCTGTGCGAGAAAAATCCCTGCCATGCCATAGCAGCAACCATGAAGATAGCCAGTAACTTTCTTTTTGTATCATTTTTACTCCTTTTTGCTTTTTAAAAAAAGCATGCTTAATAGACTAATGCGCCGTTCTTCTTCTCCATCAAGACTGATTCATTAAGCTTTGTTTTTCTTAGTCTAGCACAATTTGTAAATAATTGAAATATTCTGTTTTTGTATCTTTAAAAAATTAAAAAATAACTATAGATAAAAGTAGGAGAAAAATAAAAATACCCGTGAAAGTACAGAAAAATAGCTCTCTCCGGGGGATGTAGTTTAATTAAAATTTCAAAATATTTTTATATTTTTAATATTGCTCTTTTTCAAAATTTTTAGCTATTGTTCTTTGATTTAACAATACTCTGTGTAACGAAACGCGATCCTAGCGCAACTCTCCCGAAGCTGCACTAGCTGTATGTACCTCTACGCCATGCACCTCGCCGGCCTGCAAAGGACCTCCGAAAAGATAGCCCTGAATCATATCACAGTTATAGTCAAGCAGCTTCTCGTACTGCCATTCCTCTTCTCCCTCTCACAATAACCACCTTTTCCCAGGTCGTGGATGATGCTGATCAGATTTCGCACCACATCTCCGTTATTTAGAAGGAAATTGTCAATGATGGACTTATCCATCTTAGCAGTATTGAGGGAATATACGGTAAATAGCTGAAGACTGCTGTAGCCGTACCGAAATCATCCAGATGCGGTTGAATTCAGCTTCCACAAAGCTTCTTAAATACAGACTTGGTCTGCTTACTTTCCTCAAAGAGAATACTCTCCGTAATTTCTAAAACGACATACTCATGCGGAATGGCAAAACGATTCAACTGGTACAAAAGGAATTCTACAAAATCATCATCATAGATTTGATAGCTACTGAAATTAATGAAAATCGGACGCAATTCCTTTCCTTCCTCTCTCCATCTTGCCAACTGTCGAATCACCTGCTCAACCGCAATCTTTCCCAGCTTCGTAATGAAGCCATATTGCTCTGCAACAAGAATAAAGCTGATCCGGATAACAGGCATCATTGTGTATACGCATCAAGGATTCAAAGCCCACAATTTTCTTAGTTTTGCAGTCTATCTGCGGCTGATAAACCATGTAGAACGCATTTTCCTCAATGGCCTTCTCCACCTTCTTTAAAAATCAGATTGATCTTCTCTATAGCAAGCTCATCAGTGTAATACACAAACGATTCTTTCCTTTTTCTTGGCAGAGCTCATGGCAATTCCTGCAGAAACAACAATCTGCTTAGGACTGTCCTTACCATTGGAGTTGCCACTCCGCCGGACGAGTTCATATTGACAGTCTCTCCCCCTACCGTAATCGACCTTCTAAAAATGGAATGCAGCTCCTGTAAAGCCTGAGAATCCTCCGGCAAAATTACTCCCGGAAAAACAATCAAAAACTCGTCTCCACCGTAACGGGAGGCTACTGCCCCGTGCGCTTTCTCCATCTTCCGAAGACGATTGGCTAGCGGAAGATACAAGTCTCCGGTCTCGTAGCCTCTTGACTCGTTTAACTCCTTCAGGTTGTCAATATCCATAAGAACGCAGGTGAACTCTTCGCTGTTTTTTTAAGCTCTTCTATGCTCGTCAGAATCGTCTGACGGTTTAAAAGCTCCGTCAAATGGTCATAACTCAGCTTATGTTCCAGTTCGTCACGAACCATTAAAAGATTTTCATTTTTTTTCTCCAGTTCCTCTAAAAGCTTGGTACTGTGGAGCTTTCCGAGAAGAGAATATACAAAGAACAAAAGGATGGCGAGAATAGGGTAAGAGAGAGAGAAAATATCCGACATATTTAGTTAAAAAATGCCCTATACTGTCCTCCAGAAATACATCATTAGAAAGATGGCTCTTCGATAACCCGTAGGCAAGAAGAACTCTATTATTGATGACCATTTGTCCGGGACTGTCCATTTTACAGGAACGCTCCTCAATTTTACTTTTGGAGGACAAAAATATCCAGCATCAAAAGAGTCGCATCACCGCCATCTGCCGATAGTCCTGTGCCCTTCGCCGATAAAAGCCGGGGATATTCCCTTACCATGGAATTTCCGTAAACCAGTGTATCTACCATATTTAAAATAAGCTTTACCATCTGGCTTTCAGGATGATTGTTTCCATCTCCATCCTGATATGCGGAAAAGAAATACTAATATGGTTTTATCCTGTATTGCTTTCAAAGGCCTGTACAAATTCTTCTCTCTTTAATTGAGAAAAGTTAATGCCAGCAAAACAGTAGGAAGAAAAATTGTCTTTGAGAGAAAAAGTCCTCCTTACCTGCAATTCCGGAATAGCTGTTGTCATAAATTTGCCATGATGGTTTCCGCTTTGGGCTGTAAAAGCAGTCGCTGTCTCAATGTCTCTTCCAAGAAAAGACGGACAGTAATATCAGTCATGCCGGGTCTTCTCCCGCTTTCTCCGCCAGAGTTTTGCTTCCTATGACACAACCGGAAGGTTCAAACAATTCTTTTTATACTCCATTATGAAGTTTAAAAGCTCTGTCATCTCCTACAAGAATTCAGTCATACGAGCTTTCTCTGTTTTTCAATTCTGCTTTTCACAAAAGCATAAAAAGCCTCCTACATCCTCTTCGTGAGTTAAAGTGTCGAAAGTCCATATTCACGATATCAAGATGTACATTGCTTTGGTTCAAGATTTCCTCAATCCCTTCCATCTGTTGCGGAAAAATGAGGTCTGACGGGTCATAGGAACTTAAAAAGAAGGCTCTTTTCACTGGAGACTCATACGGCTCTTCCATCCCTTCATTCTCTCCATTGTCCCGGTTTTAATACAAAAATAGCGATTCAGGAAGCTACGGAAAGAACAATAAAAAGAAGCAGAAATAAAATTCCTGCTGCAAGTAAACTTCTTCTTATAAAGCGATTTTCCTTCTCTTTTACTCATTCCCCGTCCTTATTTGTTTACAGCTTTCTTCTCTCATACAAACTCGTCTGCTCTTTCCAAGCAATATATTTCAAGTAATCATAAAATAAAGCTTCATGATTTTGTTATACTTCCGGTAAGTATTTTCGTAAAACATCTATAAAAATAAAAAGAGGTATATAAAAATAGTGAGTTTTACTATACCTCCTTCATTGTACAATATTTAGTTAATTATGCAGATTTATTTCAGTCCTCAGGGAGTTTCCAATATCGCTCCTCTGTTTCCGCTTGTCTAAGCGCCTGGTAGCGGAGAAGATAACCCTCTGTCACCTTCGGCTTTCTCGGCTTCAGAGTTTTTCTTCTTCTTTCCAGCTCTTCCTCCGAAACCTTCATATCAAGTTTATTCTTCGGATGTCGGTAGAAATAATATCTCCTTCTTCCACTAAAGACAATCGGGCCTCCTACAGCCGCTTCCGGAGAAACATGGCCGATGGAGCTCACGGGATGCCCCAATCTTCCGTCCGTAATTAACGCTACCGTGCTTCAGGTCCCATTCCATAATGGCGGAGGTGGGTTAACATCTCACGCATACCGGGAGCCGCCCTTCGGTCCTTCGTGGCGGATCACCACAACATCCCCTTCGCTGAATCTTCTCCGCCTTTAATCGCCTTAATCGCATCGTCCTCACAGTCAAAAAACTCTTGCCGGTCCCTCGCATACCATCATTTCAGGAGCTACGGCGGAGCGCTTTACGACCCCGGTATCCGGTGCAAGATTTCCCTTCAGTACCGCAATGCCTCCGTTTTGGCATAGGGATTTTCAATCGGGCGAATGATCTCTTCATCGAGATTCACAGCTCTTTTCAATATTCTCCCGTCGTTCTTCCCGTAACCGTGATGCCGTCTAAGTGCAGAGATTTTTCTTGAAAGCTCCTTCATGACTGCAGAGATACCGCCAGCTTCATTTAAGTCTTCCATATAAGCCGGGCCTGCCGGTGCAAGGTGACAAAGATTCGGTGTCGTATCGGAGATCTGATTGGCATATTCCATATCCAGTGTAAAACCGCACTCATGGGCAATCGCCGGAAGATGGAGCATGGTATTCGTAGAACAGCCGAGCGCCATATCCACACGAAGCGCATTTTCAAAGCTCTTCTTCGTCATAATGTCACGCGGACGGATATTTTTCCTTCAGTAAATGCGCTGATGGCATAACCTGCCTGCTTCGCAAGACGGATTCGAGCGGAATAGACTGCCGGAATCGTTCCGTTTCCGGGAAGCCCCTACCGATAACCTCACTTAAGCAGTTCATGGAGTTTGCCGTATACATTCCCGAACAGGAACCACAGGTCGGACAGACATTTTCCTCATAGAGCTTTAGCTCCTCCATGCCGATTTTCCCCGCCTCAGACTCTCCCACCGCTTCGAACATCGCGGATAAGGAGCGCTTCTTTCCGTGCACCTTTCCGGCAAACATGGGGCCTCCGGAAACAAAGACGGTCGGTACATTAACACGAGCTGCCGCCATAAGAGTCGGTACATTCTTGTCGCAGTTCGGAATCATAACTCAGTGCAGTCAAACTGATGCGCCTTTGCCATACACTCCGTGGAATCGGCAATCAAGTCTCTTGTCATAAGAGAATACTTCATACCGACATGACCCGCTGAGCAATTCCGTCACAGACCGCAATCGCCGGGAAATTCCACCGGAAGACCAGCCCGCTTCGGCAATGCCCATCTTCACCGCCTCGCAGATTTTTATCTAGATTGATATGCCCCGGAACAATTTCATTATAGAGACACACCACCCCGATCATCGACGCTTCTTCATCTCTTCCTTGGTGTAGCCAAGGCATTAAATAAACTTCTATGGGGCGCCTGCTGCACCCTCTCTTACATTTCACTGTTCATCTTCTCTCCTCTATACAATCTCGTAGAAAGAGGCTTGTTCATACTTCAACACCGCTCGCATGATGAACACAGTTCTCCATCCTCTCCGGTCAGATACTTATTCAGAATGAGATATTGCACGCTACGCAAGCGATACTCGTTATGAATCAAAAAGGATTTTTCCTTTATTTACCTCATGAAAATAAAGAAAAACCCTTTCTATAGACAGCTATTTTAAAAGCCTTTTTCCCATTATCGCGCAAGGAAAGGGCTTTCTTTACTATGCACTTTCGGAATGGGAGTATATTCTCCATTCCCTATCCTTTTCGAACTAGTAACTTTTATTCGAACTGATCTGTAAGCTCTAGGCTGTGATCCTTCTGCATCTTCGCGCAAACCTTTGAGAATACATCCAATGGCACATTGTTGATCTGCTTGTTGGAGCCTCTCATGTTACATGGAAACAGTATTTTTCCTCCATTTCCTTGTCTCCAAGCACCAGAATGTACGGATCCTTGTAGTTCTTATAGGGTCTTAATCTTCTCCTTCATATTCTTATCAGAGTAGTCGATTTCCGCACGGATTCCCATGTCGGAAAAGAGCGTCATAAATCTTCTTTCCATATTCGTTATGCTCTTCCCGAATCGGCACAATTCCTACCTGCTCGGGAGAGAGCCAGAAGGGGAAGCTGCCCTTGAAATTCTCGATGATGATTCCGATAAAGCGCTCTAAAGAGCCGTAAATTGCACGGTGGATTACTACCGGCATCTCCTGCCCGCCTCAACAGTCTGGTAAGTTAAAGCCGAAGTTATGCGGAAGCTGGAAGTCAAGCTGGATGGTTCCGCACTGCCATTCTCTTCCGAGGCATCCTTCAATCTGCAGGTCAATCTTCGGACCATAGAAGGCACCGTCTCCCTCGTTGATTTCAAAACCGCCCTCTCCGTACTTGTCGGTCAGAATCTTCTTTAAAGCAGCTTCTGCTCTATCCCAAACCGCGATGTCTCCCATAAAGTCTTCCGGTCTTGTAGAAAGCTCTGCACGGTAGCTTACTCGGAAGGTACCGCCAGATTTCATCCGCAATGGAGATGATGTCGGCAATCTCCGCCTCAATCTGAGATTCCATTACAAGGTATGATCATCGTCCTGACGGAACTCCTGCACACGGAAAAGGACCGTTCATCTGGCGGACTTCTCTTTTCTGTGCAAAGAACATCGTACTCGGAATAACGAATCGGCAGTTCCTTATAGGAACGATTTCTTCTCTTGTAGGTGAGCATCGCATTTTCGACAGTTCATCGGCTTTGCCGCGCATGGTGTCGATATTTTTCACGGTTATAAATTACAGAGCCCGCCTGAATCTTCACCGTCTTTTTCTCCAAAGGCTTTCATCGGTCGAGATGCTCGAGCACTCCGGAGAGGTCCGCATCGGCTTTTAACCAACCGGAAACGCCGGGAACCATAAACATATTGTTGATGTAGTGCGCCCAGTGACCGGAAAATCAGCCACAGCTTCTTATTGTTGATAAAGCGGTGCGGAAATCTCGGTATAGCCATGTCTTCTTTGTACCTCTCTGGAATACGATAGCGCCTGATACATCTTCAGCCTCTCGGAAGCCAATAAAGGCATGCCGGTGCAGTCTCGTCGAACATAAAGAGGTCCAGTTCTTTTCCGAGGCTTCTTGTGATCTCTTCACTGTGCTTCCTCGTAACCACTTCAAATGTTCGCTTCAGCATTCTTATCCGGGTACACAAAGAGATAGACTCTCTGCAGCTGGTCTCTATGCTCGTCACCTCTCAGTACGCTCCGGAAACGGACTTTACCTGGAAAGCCACATTCATAAAGCTCACGAGATTCTCTACATGCGGTCCGCGGCAGAGATCACGAAGTCGGATCGGTATGATAAACGCTGATGATTTCACTCGGGAAGGGTCCTCAATGAGCTCCTTCTTGAACTTCTCGCTTGGAGCTTTAAAGCATTCTCTCTGCTAAAGCTCTTCTCTCGTCCAGTCTTCTCTTCTCTTAATGATTTCCCGCATCTTGTTCTCAATAGCGGGAAATCCTCTTCGAGACAAATTCTTCGGTACTAAAGTCATAGTATGCTCCGTCCTCAATCTGCGGTCCGATAGCATACCGCACTTCCTCCCGTAAAGCTCAATCATTGCCTTTGCTCAAAAACATGGGCGATGGAATGTCTGTATCTCTAAAAATTCTTCTCTATCCATAATTTAACCTCTTTTGCTACTTGATTCCTCGACTTTTCAGTTTCTTCTTCCGTATTTCCGAGCAAACTGTTATTTCCAATGAAATCTCTGTTTCTTTAATCTCATCTTCAATACACTTAAATTAAGTATATTCTATCATTGTCATTAAGTGTTTTGCTTCAGTCTTTCTAGACCTTTACTCTCTTTAAGGACTCCTCTTTTCCGAGAACGGAAAAGAATCTCGGTTGCTCCCGCAGGCGTCATCTGCTTTCCGGAAAAGAGCAATCCGAATCAGCCACTGGTAAAGCCGTCTTGTATTCCTTCTCCGTACTGAACTCCTGTAGAAAAGGCTGTAGAGGCGGTCATTGTACTGTAATCTTCTTCCTTCTCCAAAAGGGAGCACTTCTTTCAGAAGACTAAGAGAATTCTCTAAATTGGTCTTGGCTTTTGTTTTGATAAAAGCTCTAAAGAGTAGTCAGCACTGCCTTAAAGAAGTCTACATGCTCCGGAATATCAGGGAAAATCTAATCGTCAGCTCTTCACCATCTCGGCGATTTTCTTTAAATCCACCTTCTCCCAGCAGCCTCCTGAGATAGGGTAGGCTCTCTCATAGAACTTATCGAAGTCCATCTTCTATATATACTCTCCGTTCATCAACGAAGCTTTCCCATATCAAAGACGGTCGGGCTCTTCGAAATTCTATGATAATCAAACTCCCGAACCAAATCCTGCAACGAAAGAATCTCTTCATTTCCTTCGGACTCCATCCAAGAAGCGTCGACAGTTTACAACCGCTTCCGGCACAAAGCCTGGTCAATCAGGTCTTCAAAGGAGGAATGACCCGAACGCTGGAAAGCTTTTATGGTTCTCATCCGTAATCAAAGGACAATGCACAAGTTTCAGAGATTCCCAGCCGAAGGCATCATAGAGCCTCTGGTAGCTTCGGGCTGGAGAAGATATTCATTTCCACGTACCACGTGGGTAATCCCCATTAAATGATCGTCCACGACATTGGCAAAGTTATAAGTCGGAAAACCGTCGGACTTGATGAGCACCATGTCGTCCAGCTCCGCATTATCCACAGTAACATCGCCGTATAACTCATCATGAAAAGTCGTTGTTCCCTCTGTCGGGTTATTCTGCCAGGATAACATAGGAAGACCCGCAGCAAGTTTTTCCTCCACCTCTTCCTTGGAAAGAAAAGACAATGTTTGTCATAGTGCATCAAAATCTCGCCGTTGACCTCAGTCTGTAAAGACTCGAGCCGATTCTTATCACAAAAGCAGTAATAAGCCTCTCCCTTTTCCACAAGTTTCTTGGCATACTGCATATAAATACCGGTCTTCACACGCTCGGACTGTACACTAGGGAGCCCGCAGGAGCCAGGGATTATCAGACCTTCATCCCAAAGCCCCGTCTCTTCGAGGTTCTCCGGATAATGTCACAGCCCCCTCACTTCTCTTTCCTGGTCTGTATCTTCTATACGAAGAAGAGTCTCCTCCCTCATGCTTGGCAATCAAATAGGCGTACATCCCTGCACGAAGAGTCCCTCATGCATCCTTCCTGTGGGGGAAGGAGCATATCTGGTCCTGATTTTCATAAATGCCCCCTAACTTATATTATTCTGCTAAATCCTGCGGTCTCATGGAAAGATTGATTCTTCCATCTTATCTACCTCAACAACCTTTACGCGTACCTTGTCACCAATATGCAACATCCTCCACCTCATTCACTCTCTTATCGGAGAGCTTGGAAATGTACCATACCATCCTTTGTCGGGCTGAGCTGCACAAGCACCGGAAGTTCATCATACGCACTACGGTTCCTCTAAAATCTGACCCGGCTCAATGTCATTTACGATGGAAAGGATAATTTCTTCGCTCTCTCTAAAGCAACAAGGTCAATTCCGGAAATGGATACCATACCGCTGTCATCAATGTCAATCTTTGCACCGGTTTCCTCAATAATTGCGGTAATCGTCTTACCCTGCTTACCGATAACATCTCCGATCTTGTCGGTCTCAATCTATGGAGTAATAATCTTCAGTGCATAGGGAGAAAAGCTCTTTTTCTCGGCTCGGCAATCGCATCCTTCATTACCCGTCCATGATGAAGAGTCCTGCCTCTTGCTCTCTTTAATCGCCTCTTCACGATAGGGACGGGGTTAGACCGTGAATCTTGATATCCATCTGGATTGCGGTATACCGTCTCTTGTTCCCGTAACCTATAAAGTCCATATCGCCGAGAAAATCCTCAAGACCTGAATATCGGTGGCACCAAGTACTCATCATCACTCTCTCCGGTAACCAGACCGCAGGAAATGCCGGAAACCGGCTTTCTGATCGGCACTCGGCAGCCATCAAGGACATGCGGGATGCATAGGTGGAAAGCCATGTAGTAGAAACGTTGGATTCCTGGTCTCGGAAACGGAACAATTGCGTGGGAACTCCTCTAGGGAGGAAGCACCGAATTAGCCCTTCTGCTGAGGCACTCGTGTCCGATTTCTCTTCTTCCGGGACCTCTGGAAGCCTTTGCCTCTCCTACGGAATACGGGAAGTTGTACTGGTGTGAGATAACGCTTCTCCGTCTCAAATTCATTCATGCCCTCAACCTTCTAGCTACCTCGGGAAAGAGGGCAAGAGTAGTAATATTTAAAATCTGGGTTTGTCCTCTCTTAAACATAGCGGAGCCATGGACTCTCAGGTAGCATCCACTTCCGATTCAAAGGACGAATCTCATTAATTGCTCTTCCGTCCGGTCTCTTGTGATCCTTTAAGATCATTTTTCCGAACCGTCTTCTTCTCGTACTAGTAAAATGGCATCCAGGAGAATCTGCAAGCGCTTCCTCATCATCTTGGATCGCCTCCTACCAAACGCTCATCTAAGAGCGGAGATGTTGACATCTCTTCCTAGCTTCTCATCAGTAAATACCGCCTTTTTCCATCTCTTCGGACTTACCACGCTCTTCATTTTCTCGAGCACGGCCTCAGGAATAGCGGAAGACTCATAGCTGTGCTTCTCTTTTCACACTCTGCGATGATGCTCTCGAAGAAAGCCGATAATCTGCTGGTTGGTCTCATGCGCAGGTAAATGAGCTTCAATCATCTTTTTCTTCCGGAGCTCGTTCGCGCGCCGGCTCAATCATGATGACCTTTTTCTTTTGTAGATGCGACGGTGAGCGGTAAAGTCGGATGACAGCTTTTTCTCCATTCCCGGGTTCAGGCAAAACTCCCGGCAATCCCACACTACCTGTGTCGTTGCACAAAGGTCCGTCAGTACGTCGGAAATGGACGTAGCGAGGGCAGACCCGAGCATAGGTAGAAAGCTCGGAGAAGCATCCTGATCAACCGAAAGCACCGTATTGATCAGAAGAACATCATTTCTATAGTCCTTCGGGAAAAGCGGACGCATCGGGCGGTCAATGACTCTTGCAGTAAGAATGGCATTGTCACTTGCTCTGCCTTCTCTCTTTTAAAAGCCGCCCGGGAACTTTCCGACAACACTCTTCTCTTCATACTCTGCAGAAAGCGGATCAATACCGTCTCTTGGCTTTTCCGATGCAGTACAGGTGAGAAAGCACCGTGGTATCTCCATAGTGCATTAAAACCGCACCGTTACTTTTGTCGAACTCTGTCCACATCTATCGTGAGCATTCTGCCTGCCAGTTCCATTGAATAACTTTTTGTACATAGCCTCCTTTTTCTTCTTTCCTTCCAGAGCCCCAAAAGCACTGAAAAAGCTACGAAACTCGTCTATTTTTCAGTGATCTCGGTTGCCCTTCAAAGGAAAGAATTTTTGATAAAATCACTAATAAATCATTATACTAGGGAAGATAGTCGCTGAAAGGAGTCGGATGAGAAATATATCAGGAATCAAACACTTTATTCAAGTCTCCTTTGGCTCCTGTCCTTTCTCAGCAAAACAGGGCAGAAGGGATAACCTCTGCCCTGAAAATATCTTACTTTCTGATGCCCAGCTTCTCGATTAAAAGCTCTGTATCCGTCTACGAGTCCGTCTTCTTTTAAGTAGTCAAAGTCTCTTCTCTGACCAACCATCATAAGAAGTCCTCTTCTACTGTGGTGATCCTTCGGATTGCTCTTTAAGTGCTCGGTAAGCTCTACAATTCTCTATAGAAAGCGCAACCTGTACTTCAAGGTGAACCAGTATCTCCGAGCTTTCTGCCGTACTAACAACCAACTCTGCTTTCTTCTCTTTTGTAATCATCTTTTGCTCCTTCTTTTGAGCCTAAGCTCGCTACTCACGAAAAAACGGAACAAGCGTCGAGTGCGCTTTTGCATGCACCTTCGCGTCATAAAAAGTTTCTTGGATTTTCTCTCTCTATGAAATCCGTCTGCGAAAACTAAACAAATCAATCTCTTCACGAAAGAGTATATTACTGCATTCCCCTCTCAACTGTCAAGGGTTTTCTTGGATTTAATACAATTTTCAACGGTACGTAAATCCGCCTCTAACTGCGCTTGTCAAAGCATCAAGATTTCGGAAAATGCTTTTTGCTCGAATTCTCTTTCATGAAACTTACTCGGATCTTCTCCCCATGAGATATCTCTGTCACATTCGAAGGGTGACTTTCAATTGTCAAAGGATTTTCCGCGAAATGCTGGGATTTCTTCCGATGTTCGTCATCGCATCATACTCTTCTCCCAGACCATGACTCTCTCGTAGCATACTCCTTCTTCAGCGACACGCTTCCTTTCCTTCGGAAAATGTTCGCGGTCAGGAAGGACAGACTTCTTCCGATGGCCTCCGTGCACCACAGTACCATTTAGCATGTATGGTCTTCCGAGAGTGCAGCGCCTCTTCCACCCTTCCCTCTTCCAGAGCTTTTTCGAATATAAGAGCTCGAGACTTCACTCCTCACCGGCAGGTTGACCGTCAGAACCTTATCCACTACTGTGAGCTGAAAGCCATTATTTTTCTTGCAAGCTTTTCAAGAGCGCTACATTTCCTGCTCCCTTGATAGCCAAAAGCTAGCAGTCCGTCCCCACAACAAGATGCTTCACGCAGAGCGCTTCCGATCAGGATAGATCACAAAGTCCTCCGGGCTCATCCAGGCTGCCTCCACCGTTGAGGGTAGAGATGATACTTCGTCAAAATCCGCATTTTCAGTCTGGTAAAATGCTCGTCTTCCGATAAGCATATCCTTTCGCCCCTGTAAAAAGAAGCTGTCTTTTCCATGGTGAGAAGAGAAGAACGGCAGGCTTTAAACTTCTTCCTTCGCAATGCCGAAAACAGAGGATCTTTTGATGCCCGAGATGTACACCATCAGCGAACTTTCCGAAGGTCAGCGCTGTCGGAACTTTACTGTATAAAAGCGGGCTTCAAGAAGGAGAAAGATCTCCCTTCTTCATGTCCTTTTCAATTTCGAAAGCGTCTTACTCTCTTTAATTGAAATTCTCCGACCTCTTCTCGGAGAAGTGCAGACACTGCAGGCCTTCGTTCCCAGCTTCTCTCTATCTCCGTACAAAGTGTACGAATGTAAGTGCCTTTCGAGGCATTTTTACACGAACAGTAATTCTTTAGTGCTTTTCCGGCAGGAAAGTGCAGCAACGCTCTCCGGAGCCGTCATGAGAAAGAAGCTCTATGGAAAAATCTCAATTTGAGAAGGCTTTCGCTCTATCACGATTCCTTCTCTTGCCATGCACTAGAGTCAGCTTTCCATCCACCTTCCTTCGCTGTTGCATGGGGAGAATCTGCTCTCTTTTTCCAAGAAGAGCCTGAAAAGCGGATAGAACTTCCGCTTCCGTAATCAGTCCTTTCTTCTTCCGATAAAAGCTTTCCGTCCTGTCTTCCGTATCCGTCTCTACACCAAAGAGCATTTCAGCCCGGTAAACCTTCACTTCACTCATGAGGGGCTTTCGACAAGCTTTGTAGCCTTCCCCACAAACAAGAAAGCACCCCCTTCCGCCATAGGATCCAAGGTGCCTGCATGTCCCATCTTCTTTTC
>BNJU01001371.1_pt1 | contig 53204 bp, 66 predicted proteins | sample 8539281 | NCBI WGS metagenome assembly BNJU01 (sample SAMD00202456, study PRJDB9452) | human saliva metagenome | isolation source: human saliva | place: Japan | reverse complement strand
TGCAGGGAAGAGGGAGATCCAGCAGGAGAGGGGGATCACGCCAGCCGATAATCTGCACCACTGGCCTGTGCTGTCTCACGCCCTGACCGCCGGAACCCGGATCCCAGGCTGGAGGAGGCCGCTGACGACGCCATGGCCGCCGTCGGCGAGCTCGTCGCCCAGGCCCAGGACGCCGGTCCGCTGCGCCCCGGCACTTCGTGAGATCGCGACTGTCGTCTGGGTTCTGCTTCGTGGCCTGGCCGCCCTGCAGATCACCGGCCATCTCCATGAGCCCAGGACCATCGACGGGACGAGCACCTTGCGGACCTGCTCGACCTGGCGCTGGAACAGCTCCGGCCGTTATAAGGCGCCACGGCGCGCCGTCGGTCAGTAACGATCTGAGACGTGTCTGGGACGCCCGTCCTCGCACGGTGGGGACCATGAGCGCCTAACCTTGCACCCATGACAGCTGATGCAAAGACGCAGACCAGGCTGTCACGACCCGCACCGAATCCGACTCCAGCGGGCACCATCGAGGTGGATGCCCAACCGCTACTGGGGGCCCAGACCGAGCGGAGCCTGCACAACTTCGACATCGGCCGTGAGACCTTCGTGTGGGCCGCCCCATGATCAAGGCCCCGATCCTCAAGAAGTCCGCCGCCCTAGCCAACGCCGAGCTCGGCGAGCTGCCCACGACATCGCCGACCTCATCGCCAAGGCCGGCGATGAGGTCATCGCCGGTGACCTCGACGCCGAGTTCCCGCTCGTGGTCTTCCAGACCGGCTCGGGCACCCAGTCCAACACTGAACTCCAATGAGGTCATCTCCAACCGCGCCATCAGGCTGGCCGGCGGTGAGCGCGGCTCCAAGACCCCGGTCCACCCCAGCGACCACGTCAACGCGGCCAGTCCTCCAACGACACCTTCCCCACGGCCATGCACATCGCCGTCGTCAACGACAGCTCGCCGCCACCATGCGTGCTCCAGCAGCTGCGCGACACCCTGGACGCAGGCCAGGCACTCACGCCGATCGCCGCGGTGGGCCGCACCCACCTGCAGGACGCCACCCCCATCACCCTGGGCCGGGTCATCAGCAGGTCGCCCAGATCGCTTCGCCCTCGACGGCATCCGCTACGCCGACTCCCGCGCCCGAGAGCTCGCCATCGGCGGGACCGCCGTCGGCACCGGCCTCAACGCCCACGAGTTCGGGGCCCTGTGCGCGGCCAAGATCAGCGAGGAGACCGGCATCGAGTTCACCCAGGCGGACAACCTCTTTGCCGCCCTGGGCGCCCACGACGCCCTGGTCCAGGTCTCCGGGGCGCTGCGGGTCCTGGCCGACGCCCTCATGAAGATCGCCAACGACGTGCGCTGGCACGCCTCCGGCCCGCAACGGTATCGGCGAGCTCATCATCCCGAGAACGAGGCGGCAGCTCGATCTGCCCGGCAAGGTCAACCCCACCCAGTGCGAGGCCATGACCATGGTGGCCACGAAAGGTCTTCGGCAACGACGCCACCGTCGGCTTCGCCGGATCCCAGAACAACTTCCAGCTCAACGTCTTCAAACCGGTCATGGCCTGGTGCGTCCTGGAGTCCATCCAGCTCCTGGGGGACGCCTGCGTCTCCTTCGACACCAACTGCGCCTACGGCATCGAGCCCAACACCGAGCGGATCGAGGCCAACCTGGAGACCAACCTCATGCGAGTCACCGCCTCAACCGCACATCGGCTACGACAAGGCATCAAGATCGCCAAGAACGCGCACCACAAGGGTCTGTCCCTGCGCGAGTCCGCCCTCGAGCTCGGTTTCGTCACCGCCGAGGAGTTCGACAAGTGGGTCGTCCCCATGGACAGCACCTTTCACCCCAGCGCCGCTGAGACTGAGCCCCAGGGCCTTGTTCTTCAAGTCGACGACGGCGCCGCCCTCTGCGTGAGGGCGGCGCCAGTCGTCATGCCGGTGAGAGTGCCCTATCGCGCTCGTCATCGGCCAGGTGCCGACTCACGAAGCGGCACAGCCACGTCCTGGGGTCGTCCTTGCACTGTGGGTGATAGTGCTACACGCATGCAGATACCTGAGCGAGGCACGCGACTGACTGTGCCGGAGGGAACCACGATGAACCTGCCACGACGCACCATCCTCACTGCACTGCCCGCTACGGCGGGGAATCCCTAGGGGTGGGTGCCTGTTCCGCCGGAGAGCTGCCTCGCAGGCCTCCGCCACGGCGTCGTCGCAGGCCCCCACCGATACGAAGCTGGTCTGAACAAGGGCGCCTGGCGCTATGACGCGAAGGGCGACGTCTACTACCAGCTGGGGCTGCGCTGCATGGGCACGCCCCAGGCCTCCGACTACGAGACCCTGGGCATCCGATCCCCGGCGCCTACCTCACCGGAAAGACAATGGCAACGGCACCTACACGCCACGGTCAACGCCTCCGGGCGCCGTCGGCGACTTCACCGCCGCCACCGCACTCCACCGTCTTCGCCGGTCAACACCCCGGTACTCAGCCCAGAAGCCGCCCACCGAGTACTCCTACGACACCATCAAGGCCTACATGGAGGCCGGCTTCATCTACGTCCATGCCGGCCTGCGCGGCAAGGACTCAACTCCCAGACATGCCCGGCAACGCGCCTGGGGCGTCACACACCTCAAGGCCGCCGTGCGTACCGGCGTTACAACGGTCTGACCCGGCGGCGACGCCGCCAAGGTCTACGTCCCTCGGGCACAGCGGGGAGGGGCCCCAGGCGCCGTCGCCGGGGCCTCGGGCGACAGTGGGATGTTCGCCCCCTACCTGGCCGCCCTGGGCGCCGCCACCACCGACTCCAGCGGCAAGGCCCTGTCCGACGCCGTCGCCGGAGCCATGTGAAAACGGTGCCCCATTACCAGCCTGGGCAGCGCCAGCGCCGCCTACGGGTGAACATGGGGCAGTTCGCCTCCCACCACCAGGGCGGACGGTACCTGGACGAGGGCCTACTCCCAGGACCTCGCGGCCGCCTTCCCGCCTACCTCAACGCGCTGAAGCTGACGGACCCAAAAGGCAAGCCTCTGACCCTGGGTCCTCCTCCCAAGGCACCTACCTGGCCGGCTCACTACGACCATCTCGTCGCGGTCGTCCAGAGTCCTCAACGACTTCTGGCGGCCACGACCTTTCCGTATACGCCTCGTCCACCGAGATGGCCGGGATGGAGCCCGGCGGGGGTGGCGGTGCGCGTCGGGAACCCCGCCCAGTGGCGGAGGTGGCACGCCTTCCAAGGGCGGGGCGTCCGGAGGCGGCAGCGAAAGTAGTGAGTCCACCACCTACAACACGGTGGAGACTACATCGCCTTCCTCACTCATCCTCGCAGTGGGTCACCTATGACGCCTCAGAAGACTGCGACGGTCACCGGCCTGCAGGGCTCGTCACTCCCCAGAAGAACGCCTCCAAGGACGTGGGGGCCTTCGACGGCGTCGATCGGGGACAGACCGAGAACCTCGTCATGGGCTCGGGGGAGAGCAAGCTGCACTTCTCCTCCTTGAGCCGCGAGGTCATCTCCAAGGGGCAGTCGAGGTACTCGGGGCTGTCCGGGCTGGAGCGACGACCACAGCGCCACCGCCTACGAGAAGGACCTGGCTACGGCGACTCCGGTCGGCACCGACATGGCACGCGCGTGTCGATGTACGACCCCTACTACCTCACCCAGGACTCCAAGGGCGTGGCACTCGACCATCGCCCCGGCCTGGCGAATCCGCACCGGCATCACCCAGGGCGACACCCGCCTCCACCGTGGAGGTCAGCTGGCCCTGGCGCTCCAGCAGGCCGGAGCCGACAGCGTCGACTTCGCCACCATCTGGGGGCAGGGGCACACGATGGCCGAGCTGACCGGCACCGGGAAGGAGAACTTCATCGCCTGGGTGACCAAGCAGGCCTCCTCCTGAGCGCGAAGGTTCCGGGATCGTCCCCCGGAATAACGACGGCAGCAGGGGCGGTGAGGTTCCGGTTTCCGCTCGTCCTCATGAATCGAGAAATCATGCTGACTGCTGCCATGGTCTTTCGCCGTCCTGGCCTCCGCCCTCCACGTCCTCATCTTCTACATGGAGTCCATCGCCTGGGAGGGCCTCTGGCCCAAGACCTTCGGCGGCACTCCCGAGGAGGCCAGGGCGCACGCCTTCTACGCCTTCAACCAGGGCTCTAACCTCTTCCTGGCTCTCCAGGCGATCATCGGGTCGTCCTCCCGGTTCTGGGGCACACGGCGATCAGGGGCCGCCCTGATGCTGGCGGGACCGGGGGCCATGCTGGTGGCGGCGATCGTCCTGGCCCTGGCGTCGGCGCCCACACGCAGCGCGGCGGCCCGAGCGGGGACCTTCCCGTTGCTGGCCGTCGTCTGCACCCCCGCAGCACTCCTGGGCTGAGCCGGTCCGCGCTCGATCCGGTCCCGGTCGTTCTCCGTTAGTCGCACAGCACGACGTCGACCCCGGCGCCCCGCAGCTCCTCGAGGGCGTCGGGGTCGATCTGGGATCTCGCTGTCAGCAGTGCGTCGAGGTCCTCGATGCGCCCGAACCGGTAGGTGTTGGTCTGGGTGATCTTGCTCGGCGCGGTCGGCAGATGCGTCGGTGGAAGAGGCCATGATGGCGCGCTTGACCATGGCGTCGTCGGACTCCATGACGGTCAGGCCCTCACGGGTGGACACGGCGCAGGTGGACAGGACCGCGACGTCGGCTCGGAACGCGCGCACCGCGTCGACCGCCTCGGCGGAGAACAGGGAGAGGACTCCGGATCAACCGGGCCGCCCGCGATGGTCACCGCGGCTCCCGCGCACGGAGGCCACTGCCGCACCGGCGCCCAGTGACAGGCACAGGACCCGGATGTCGCGGCCGGCGAGCTGCTCGGCCACCATCTCGCAGGTGGTCCCGAGTCGATGATCACCGCCTCCCGTCCTCGATGAGCTCGGCGGTGGCCTGCGCCAGACGGCGCTTGATCTCCACGTCCTGCCTGCGACGCATGGAGGCCGGCCGGGCGGCCCCACGGCGCGGTGCGCCAGAGCCCCGCCGTGGACCCGTCACCAGGCCCTCATGGGGCCAGCTCGGCCAGGTCCCGGCGGATGGTGATGACCGAGACCCGGTCGCCGGGACAGCGCCTGCACACTGTGGACCGTGGTGGGGCTCAGGGCGCACGCAGTATCGCGGCAGCTCGTGGGACTGTCAGACGGTTCCTCCGCATCGGCGCGATGAGGTGATCGTTTTTGCTGGATAACGAGCAATGACAATGATCGTGGTCTCTTATTGTTGATGTCAGCGGAGGGGTTCAGTCGATCCGTTGAATTAACGATGAAAATCGCTGTTGAGAAGAGTGATCGTACGATCATCTCTGGTCGTTAACAGTGATTCCGCACCGTCACGAAGGGAACGATCATGCCGCACCTCGACCACGTTGCCATCTGGGTCCGCCGATCTCGACAGCGCCCGCGACTTCTACCCACTCGGTTCGACGGGCACGCCAACGGCCTCTACGAGAACCCGAAGACCGGCCTGCGCACCCACATCCTCCACTTCGCCGAGACTCCCGCGGACGAGCGGGGAACCCGCCTGGAGATCATGCGCCGTCCGGAGCTGGGCGAGGGTGTGAGGACCTGAGGCTGGGGTGGGCTCACGTCTCCTCGGCCTGCCGGGACGCGAGGACGTCGACCGTTTGGCCTCAATATGTCCGCCGGGGTGCCGGTCATTGACGGGCCCGTGAGACCGGTGACGGCTACCACGAGGCCACCGTGCTCGATCCCCGAGGGGGCAACCGCGTCGAGCTCGTCGCCTGCCGACTACTCCGACGACGTCGCCCTGCGCCCTCACCTTCTGAACAGGAGAGGCCGCGAGAGCACTCAGTGATCGGTACTCCCCGGTGGGGCTGCGCTTGACGGCGTGGCCCCACCGTACTGCTGGGTGGGACCGCGTCTCTCACATGGTCTACACGTCGTGCACCTCGACGGACACACCCGCCTCCTCGCAAGCCTGTCAGTGTTTCCGGGTCGATGTCGGTCGTTGTCAGCAGGGTGTCCAGGTTGCTCAGCTCGCCGAGCTAGCCGTAGGTGGAGGAACGCGTCAGTTTGCGTGGCGGAGCGGGCATGAGACACCGGATGACGAACCACGATAGCGCCTTGAGGACGGCGTCGTCGATCCGCAGGTGCAGGTCAGGCCGCTTTGCGCGGAGATGGCGCAGGCGCCCAGGATGGCGACGTCGGCGCGGAAACGGCGCAGCGTCGACCGCGGTCGTCGTCAGCATCGCCAGCGTGTCGGTCTCGACGATCCTCCGGGGACGGTGACGACCGGGCCGGGCGTGGAGGCCAGTGTCGCAGCGGCCGACAGTGACGAGGCACAATGCTCGGATGTCGCGCCCAACGAGATTCTCGGCCACCATCTCGCAGGTGGTTCCGTTGTCGATGATGACGCTCTCCCCGTCGTCAACAAGTGCTGCTGTGGCCCGCCAGTACCCTCTTGGCCTCCAGGTCCTCGCTGCGGCGCAGGGGAGATCGGCTGGCTGGCCCCGCGCCGAGGTGCGCGCAGGGCGCCGCCATGAACACGGGTGACAAGACCTCGTGCGCGAGCTCCGCCAGATCGCGACGAATCGTCACTCCGGAGACATCGGTGAGTCGCGACAGGGCGTTCACGCTCATGACCGTCGTCGCTCAGGCTCTTGAGGATCTGACGCTGACGACTGGTGGGGAGAAGGCGCTCACGGATGATCACTTTACGTCAAAATGAAGATTCCAGATGATCATATGGTCTCCTACAGTAGTGGGCGTCGAAAGAGGTCGACACAGAACTCGTTGAAATACCAGTGATTTATCAAGGAGGCCCTCATGATCGGAAATGCTCTCAACCGTGTTGCCATTGCCGTCGACGCAGCCTACTCCCGGTGGCTGGAGGATGTGCTGGGTCGCACTGTAGGACCTGCGGCAAGCTCCTACGCACAAGGCATCCAGGCCCTGATCAAGGGTGACTTCCGAGGTCGATGACGCCGTGTCCCTGGCGGCCCTGAGCGCGTCGACTCGAGTCAGGGCAGACCGACGAGCTTGCCCACGTAGCGTCCCAAAGGCCATGTCCTCGTGCGCCTGGGCGATGTCGGGCTAGAGGGTAGGAATGGACGGGCAGGAGATCGAGATCGCCCGACTCGATCCGGTCCAGGATCCGCTGCAGCACCTCGCGGCAGGTCCTGGGCCTGGCCGGAGTAGGCGGTCGACGTACCTCGTTGAGATCCAGTCCATCGGGTAGAAGTCGGGAGATCGTCCACGAGTCAGACAGCATCCCGGAGAAGCAGACCGTTCCGTGAACCGCCGTCGCCGCCAGCGAGTCCTGCAGCGTCGGCACGCCGACCCAGTTCAGGACGGCGTGAACCCCCACTCGGCTCTGCCTCGCGCAGCCGCGGAGCGACCTTTCGGTCGTCCAGGGCAGGATGGCGCCTCGTGAGGCGCAGTGGCTCAGCCCGGCCTCGCGGCGGGAGCGTCGCATAGACCCGGCAGCCCATGTCGGTTGCGAGCGCGGCCGTGGTCAGTCCGAGCGCCGAGGTGCCTCCGCGTACGAGCAGGCTCTGCCCCGGCTGGAGATCCAGGCCTGTGGTCAGGGCTCCGTAGGCTCGTCTGTAGTGTCTCGGGCACCGAGCCGATGACTTCCCAGGGCAGGCTGGAGCGGAAGGTGATGATCTGCGTGCGCGGTACGATGACGTACTGGGCGTATCCACCGTCGAAGACCCGTCCCATCCCGCCCATCATCGTGACCGCCTGGGTGCCAGGGTGCCAGGATGCCCTCGGGGTCCAGGTCGATGACCCCGGAGGCCTCGATCCCCAGGATGCGAGGGAAGGTCACCCTCAGCCATGCCGTGCACGGAGTGGTACTCGCTGCGGTTGAGGCCGAAGGCCATGACCTTTAGACGCACCCAACCCTCGGGTGGGGCGGGAACCGGGAGCTCGACGACGTGGAGGTTGCTGATGCTCCCGGTTCGCTGAGCCGAGCCGCCAGCATGGTTGGGGGAGTAGTAGCGTCAATCGTGTCCGGCATGTCTGCGCCTCCAGGGGACGGGTGGTGGGTACCTGGGTATTTGCTTTCAATCCTGCACCAATCGCCTTGGTAAAGCCTGCCTCGGCAGCTCAGCAGGTGACGGCTGATACGGTTACCGCACGCCATACGGTCGTGCTGTCAGCGGCCATGAGAGGACATCCGGCACCTGCAATGAGCAGCACCATTACTTTCGACGCCGTCACCAAGCTGTACCCGGCCGGGAGGGGCGCCGGACCCGGCTCTCCCGCCGTCGACTCCTTCTCAGCCCGCATCGAGGCCGGCACCACCACCGTCCTGCTGGGTTCATCGGGCTGCGGTAGATGACCACTGCTGCGCATGGTCAACCGCATGGTTGAGCCTACCGGTGGCGTGGTGCTCATCGACGACGAGGAGCATCGCCACCCGCGACGCCGTCGCCCTGCGCCGCTCCATCGGCTACGTCATGCAGAACGCGGGCCTGCTGCCGCACCGGCGCGTCATTGACAACATCACCCTCGTGCCCCGCCTCCAGGGCGCGGACCGCCGCGACGCCCGACATCGGGCCTCGAACTCATGGAGATGCTCGACCTCGACCGCGACCTGGCCGGGCGCTACCCGCACCAGCTCTCCGGAGGTCAGGCCCAACGGGTCCGGAGCGGCCAGCCCTGGCGGCTGATCCCGAGGTGCTCCTCATGGACGAGCCCTTCCCGGCGCCGTCGACCCCTCGTGCGCCGCGAGCTTTCAGCGCGAGATGGCCCGATTCAGGGCCGAGCTGAACAAGACGATCATCTCGTCACCCACGACGTCGACGAGGCCCTGGCCCTGGGTGACGAGATCATCCTCCTGCGCGAGGGCGCCCACATCGCCCAGCGCGGCAGCGGGGCTGAGCTGCTCGCCGCCCCGGCCGACGACTTCGTGGCCCGCTTCCGGGCTCGACGACGCCGCACGCCAGTTACGGCTCAGGACGTCGCCAAGACCCGGATCGTCCTGACCGGGCCGGTCGCGCCGTCGGGCGCCTGTCCGATGGTCGGTGACCACGAATCCGGGCAGTGCGCAGAGCTCTGAGAGTGTGGCGAGCAGCGCATGAGCTGGGTCCTGGCCAACCTGCCCACCATCGCCGGGCACCTGCTGGCCCACTTGCTCCAGGCGGTTCCCGCGATCATCGCCTCCTTCGTCCTGGCGATCCCCGTCGCCAGGCTCGCCCGCGCCTCCCGCCCGTTGCGCGCCGTTCTGGTGACCGGCTCCTCCCTGCTCTACGCCATCCCGTCCCTGGCGCTGTTCGTCATCCTCCCCATCATCCTGGCCACCGGTATCCGCGACCCGCTCCAACGTCATCGTGGCCTGACCCTCTACGGGTTGGCGCTCCTGGTGCCGGCCACCGCCGACGCGCTCGACGCCGTTGACGCACGCGTTCTGGACGCCGCCACCGCCATGGGCATGGGGCGCATCCGCTGCTTCCTCACCGTCGAGCTGCCGCTGGCCGGCCCCGCGATCCTCACAGGCCTGCGCGTGGTGACGGTCTCGACGATCTCACTGACCACCGTCGGGGCAGTACTCGGTGTGCGCAGCCTCGGCTGGCTATTCACCGACGGCTTCCAGCGCGGCATCACCGCGGAGATCGTCACCGGTCTGGTCGCTACCGCGGCCCTGGCTCTCGTCTTGGACGGGCTCGTCCTCGCTCTGGGACGCCTGTGCCTGCCCTGGACCTGGAAGCGCGCCGGCGCCACCGGGCAGGTGCTCGAGGCGGACGGTGCGTCCAGCCGGCGGCCGTGAGGATACGGCCGGGCAGAGCCGGAGACTGAGTCATGAGGTTCGTCCTGGCCGCCCTGGCCTACATCGCCGACCCCGCTCACTGGAGCGGCGCCATGGGGATCGGTCCGCTGATGATCCAGCACGCCGCGTACTCGCTGGCCGGCGTTCTCATCGCCGCCCTCATTGGAGTGCCTACTGGCTGGGTGGGTGGGCCACACCGGGCGCGGGCGCGCCTGGGTGCAGCCGCTCAGCGGCGCCGCCCGTTCTCTACCCACCCTGGGCCTCATCACTCTGTTTGGTCTCGCACTCGGCGTCGGTTTGACCGCCCCCATGATCGCCTTCGTCATCCTGGCCCTGCCCAGTGTCCTGGCCGGAGCCATGAGCGGCGTGCGGGCTGCCTCCGTCATGGCTGTCGACGGCGCCCGGGCCAGTGGCATGAGTGAGCTCCAGATCCTGGGGCGGGTGGAGATCCTCTTAGGGGCGCCGCTGCTCGTCGGCGGGCTGCGCTCGGCCAGCCTCAGGTCATCTCCACCGCCACGCTGGCCGCCTACACCGGCGCCGGCGGGCTGGGCAGGCTCATGTTCCTGGGCCTCAAGACTCAGGACTACGTCATGATGCTCGCCTCGGCAATGCTCGTCATTGCCCTCGCCCTGGCCTCCGAGGCCCTCTTCGCCCTCGCTCAGTGGGCCGTCACGCCCCCGGGCGCCCGGAAGCACCGGAAGGAATCAGCATGACCGCACACTCCAGCCCGCACTCCGGGAGGCAGCTGACGCGACGCGGCCTGCTGACCGGCGTCGGCGCACTGAGCGGACTGGCCGTCCTCGGCGCCTGCTCCAACACCGATCCCTTCGCCATCGACCAGGCCTCGGGAGGTTACTCCGGTGGCCCCATCATCATCGGAAGCCAGCAGTACTACTCCAATGAGATCATTGCCGAGCTCTACGCCCAGATAATGGAGAAAGTGGGACTGACTGTCACACGGCAGTTCCAGATCGGCCAACGCGAGGTCTACCTGCCCGAGCTCGAGTCCGGCAAGATTCACGTCATCCCCGAGTACGGCGGCAACCTGCTGGAGTACTACAGCAAGACCGCCGGCTCAGGCAGTCCCTCCACCGCTACCGGCAGCGCTGCTCCCTCCCGCGCCGCCGGCGACACCGGCTCGATTCAGAACTCCCTGCTGACGACTCTGCCGCGCTCCTTGACCGTCCTGACTCCGGCCGAGGCCACGGATCAGGACCCCTGACCGTCACCCGGGCCACTGCCCAGGCCCACTCCCTGACCTCGATCGCAGACCTGGCCTCCCTGGGGCGGCCTGTCACGATCGCCGCGAACTCGGAGTTCACCACCCGGCCCTACGGTCCCAAGGGCCTCAAGACGGTCTACGGCGTCGACGCCTCCGTCACGCCGGTGGAGGACTCCGGCGGTCCACTGACCGTCAAGGCGCTCACCGACGGCACCGTCGACGTCGCCGACATCTACCAGCGGACCCTGCCATCCAGACGCAGAACCTCGTCATCCTGTCTGACCCTCAGATGCTCATCCTCCCGCAGAACGTCACCCCGCTGGTCTCGGCCTCACTGCCGGCCATCGCGGTAACCGCCATCAACCGGGTTTCGGCCCTGCTGGCCCCTGATGAGCTACGCGCCCTCAACCGGCGCTCCACCGGTGAGGGTCTGAGCTCCAGGGTCATCGCCACCGACTGGCTCACGTCCAAGAAGCTCCTCTAAGCGTCGAGAGCCCCGCGTTGCCGAGCGCGTCAGCGATGGCAGAGCGCCGTACGTGATGACAGAAAAGTGATCTCTTACATACAGTTACTCTCTATCGGAAAGTGAATGTGTGTAGAGAGTTTGGCGTCCGACCACCAACAACGCCAAGGAGCTTTCATGTCCGTCCCCTCCATCTCCATCATCGGCGCCGGCAACATCGGATCAGCCGTCGCAGGTCTGGCGGTCAAGGCCGGTGCCAGCGCTCAGGTGCTGGTGCGCGACACCTCCAAGGTCACCGGCCTCGTCGGGTGTCGACGTCGCCGAGATCGGCTCGCCCTCGACCGGTGACATCGTCGTCCGCCCCTGCCGTACGCCGCCATCGACGACGTCATCGCCACCTATGGCGCGCAGGCCTTCGCCGGCAAGGTCGTCGTCGACCCGACCAACCCCTGGACTTCACCACCCTTGACTCCGTCGCCGGCCGGTAGCTCTGCGGCCGCCGAGCTCGCCGTGAGGCTTCCGGACGCCCAGGTGGTCAAGGCCTTCAACACCGTCTTCGCTGCCGTCCTGGCGACCGGCACCGTCGGCGCCCGCCCGGCAACCGTCTTGGCCGCCTCCGACCTCGCGGAGGCCGAGGCGAGCCTGCGCTCGCTCGTCGAGGCCGCCGGACTGACGTGGGCCGACGCCGGTGAGCTCAAGCGGGCGGAGCGTCTGGAGGCGCTCGGGGCGCTGGGCATCGCCCTGCCGTTACCGGAGCAGATCGGTTGGACCGGGGGGCTCGCCGTCGTCGCGGAGTGAGACGCACAGTCCGCGGGTAGCCTGTCACCATGTCCGTCGTCGGCCGCTCACACTTGTGGGCGCCCGACGACGGATCGGCGACCAAGCACACGAGGAGACAACGTGGCCGACACTGAGCAGCCGACCAGCATGGAGATGGCCCCCGACCCATATAGCCGCAACTGCCCCTCACGCCGTCTACTCAAGTCACTCGGTGACCTGTGGACCGTGCTCGTTATCGGGGCACTGCATCATGCGGACCAGCCGCAGCGCTTCAAGGAGATATCGGCCCGAGTCGACGGTATCTCCACCAAGATGCTCACCCAGACGCTACGGGGGTCTTGAACGCGATGGACTTCTTGAGCGCCATCAGTACCCTGAGATCCCGCCGCGAGTGACCTACGAGCTCACCGACTCTGGGCAGGGACTGGCGGAGGCACTCGCTCAGGTTGAGGCCTGGGCCACCGACCACCTCGGCACTGTCAGTGAGGCTCGGGCGCGCTATGACGCCACCCACTGAGTACCCATTGCGCTCACTGAGTGCGTCTAGAGGTGCCGCCACGTCTCCACTCGCCAGCGCGCGTCCCCGGACACGGGGCGCCACTGACCCTCGGGGTCGGACAGGGCGGGGTCGATGGCCCACTCCTGGGTGCTGATTCCCGGTGCGCGCACCAGCGCCGAGTCGGGCAGGCCGCGCTCGCGGGCCCGCTCGGTGGCATCCAGATCCAGGACGCTGACAACGAGCACACCGGGCAGGCCTCGGCCAGAGCCTGCTCGTAGACGCTGCCACCACCGATGACCCACAGGCGGGGCAGCCCAGCAGCACCCCCTCGCGAGGATCGTGCCCCAGCTCGGCGGCCAGGCCTGCGCTGCCACCGAGAGCCCCTCGCGCAGTGAGCCGGCGCGGATCGCGCCCTCGGCCTGCCAGGACCGGTCACGGGTGAGGACCACGTTGCGCCGACCTGGCAGGGGCTCCGGCCAATGACTCCCAGGTAGTGCGTCCCATGACCAGCCCGCAGCCCATGGTCGTGGCCTTGAAGTGGGCGAAGTCCGCGGGCACGCGCCACAGCATGCCGCCGTCGGCCCCCAGGAGGCCGGTCACGTCCTGGGCCCAGATCATCCCCAGGCCGCTCATACCGCGACCGGGGCCTTGATCGTGGGATGGTGCTCGCAGCCCTGGGAGGCATCGATGTCATCCATGTCGTAGGTGTCGATGGACGCGGCGCGTTCCAGGCGCAGCATCGGGAAGGGGTATGCGCTCGGCACCCGGGAGAGCTGGGGCGAACCTGCTCGACGTGGTTGTCGTAGATGTGACAGTCCCCGCCGGTCCAGATGAGCTCACCGGGCTCCAGGTCCGCCTGCTGGGCGAGCATGTGGGTGAGCAGCGCGTAGGAGGCGATGTTGAAGGGAACGCCCAGGAACAGGTCGGCGCTGCGCTGGTAGATCTGCAGGCTCAGACGACCATTGGCCACGTAGCACTGGAAGAAGGCGTGACAGGGCGCCAGAGCCATCGAGCCCAGGTCGGAGACGTTCCAGGCCGAGACCAGCATGCGCTCGCGAGTCCGGGTCTGTGCGCAGCGTGTTGATGAGCCCGGTGACCTGGTCGATGGCGCCCTCGTCCCGGGTGGGCCAGGGAGCGCCACTGGGAGCTGTAGACCGGTCCCAGCTCGCCGGAGCCATCGGCCCCACTCGTCCCAGATCGTGATGCCCTGCTCCTGTAGCCAGCGCACGTTCGTGTCCCCGCGCAGGAACCACAGCAGCTCGCCCTTGACGGCCTCATAGCCACGAACTTGGTGGTGATGCGCGGAAAGCCTTGTCTCAGGTCGTAGCGCAGCTGGCGGGCGAAGAGAGAACGCGTCCCGGTACCGGTGCGGTCCGACTTCGGCGCACCGTTGGTCAGGACGTCCGCCAGAAGGTTCTCGTAGGGCGGCGTCGACACCTGGCGGGGACGAGTCCCCATCTGCTCCAGGGCCGGGTACCGGGCGGCCGCCGTCGGTCGCCCGGTCGCGCTGCCGACGCTGCTCATGCGTCGATCACCTCGACACGGGAGTCGTCGACGTAGCTGCCCAGAACGAGCTGGGGCCCCAGTGCGGCCTGCGCCCCTCAATGACCTGGTTGGCCAGTGCCCGACCCCCGGACCAGCCGATGGCGGCCCCGATCCCGAAGGGGATGAGACGTCCCAGTGCCAGCGCCCCGCCTTTAGCGGCCGAGCGCTTGGGCCACCCGCTTGATGAGATGGGCATTGATCGACTTCACCGATGGCAGCGGCATCTGCATGAGCATCTGTGCCGCCCAGAACATCGTGGACAGGCCCAGCTGACCCTGAACCACCTCCGAGCCCTCCTTGCCCAGGAGCGCCGAGAGAACCAGGGCCCGACGGCGCTCGGTGTCGACGACGTGGACCCCTTGGATCTCCGCGACCGTCAGAACGTACGTGACGGCCGAGGCGATGAAGGCGGCGCTCTGGCCGACCGTCAGAGCGGCCGCTGCGCCGGTGCTGATCGCCGGCAGGGGCGGCGGAGGCTCCAACCGCACCCGATGACAGCCCCCGCGTCTCGCCGGGAAGCGGGAGGCGGCCATCTCGACGAGCTCAGCGGAGTCCGCCCCGGGACGGTCCCGGCGCATCCGCGCCACCCGCTCCTCGATGCGGACCGCCGGGATGGCAATGGCCTTGTCCAGGGCTCGTTCCAGCGAGGTGGCGGAGCGTTGGGTACCGGAGGTGTTCACGGTTGTCTCCTCATGTGAGTGGGACAGGTGGCAGTGGGAGGGCGATGGAGAGGTGGAGAAGCAGACGCGCCCCGGGAGCTGGGGCGCCAGGGCCTCAGTCCTCGTTGGGGTCGACGATCGTCGTCGTGTAGGGGGCGCCGTGCTCAATGGTGTGCCCCACGGTGCAGTGGCGATCGACGGCGCTCGCAACCCGCTGGTTGAGCAGCTCGCGCTGGCCGGCGTCGAGTGAGGACAGGTCGGTGACGATCTCGACCTGGAAGGACTCGTAGCGCTCCTCGGCATCGTTCTTGACCGCCGAGCAGCCCACAGTGGCCTCGAAGTCCTCACCCGGCCTTGGCAAGGCGGTGGTCCGCCGAGAGGGTGTTGCAGGTCGCCAGTGCGATCTTCATCAGCTCACCGGGGGAGAACTCTCCCGGCCCCATGCCGATGCGTACCTCGGCGCCGGCGGAGTTACGGCCGATGTACTGACGTGTGCCTGTGCGCTCGGCCCACACGGCGCTGGGGGCGGAGGGTGCTTGATGTGCTCATGGCCTGATCGTGCATCGAATCGGGGTCGGGCCAGTGCTGGCACCGGTGGACATGCCCGTGCTGCGCGCCTGGCGGAAAGGAGCGCAGCACGGGACTAACGGCGCCTGGAGGCCAGGCTCACAGCGGACGAGCGGATATGCGACGACGGAGGTGCATCAGTGCTCGGAGAGCCAGGCGGTGGCGCGGCGCTCCTCGTCCTCCACGACCCAGCCCACCATGCTCATCGCCTTCTCCTCAATGGTCTTGCCCACCAGGGGCACAGTGACCTTGAGGTCGACGTCGACGGTGACGGTGGTGGCCTCCTCGGCGCCGTCTGCGGCCGGAGCCATGGTGGAGGTGGCGCTGACCGTGACCGGGGCGTTCTTGATCGTCACGTCGTAGCCGCCGGAGCGTGAGCCGTCGTCCTTCGGCTCGCCCCAGGACTCGGCCACCGTGAAGGACACGGCGGAGCGCACCAGTCGTGAGGCGACAGAGGGAAGCTGAGAGGGCTGGATGGTCCCGGAGATGGTGGGAGACGAATCCTGACCGCGCTGGGCGACGTCGACCGAGGCGTCGTGAGCCCGGCTCGCCCGACCCGCTCCTCCTCGGTAGGCGGGGTCGGCGAGCATCTGAGCGGTGCGCGCCGGACTTGCGGGATAGGTGATGGTGATGGTCTTCCTCATGGCTTGATCCTGCCATGCCCACCGGAACGGGGCACGTTCTGGTCACGGTGGGACCCGGGAACCGCAGTGCGGCTCATACGGCTGACCGCGGCGGTGATCAGGGTTTGAACATGTGTCCTGCTTGGCATTAGCCGGCTCAACGAGGCCGGGTTCGCTCACTGCCGATAACCTTGAGAGGTGCCTAATCTTCTGCCCAGCGCCTCAGAGACGCAGTCGACCTCGCTGAGGCCGACCTCGACTGGATCCACCAGCTGGTGGCCGACTGGCAGCTGATCGCGGACCCTGTCCACCTCGACCTGGTCCTGTGGGTGCGCACCCGTGCGGGGCGCTTCATCGCCGCCGGGCACACCCGCCCTCAGGGTGGAACCACTGTCCACCTCGAGGACGTTATCGGGCGGCGCATGCCCGCCTCACGTGAGGCCATGGCCCTGGAGTCGCTGAGCACCGCCCAGATCCAGGACGCCGCCGAGCCGTACTGGACCGGCACCGCTGCGGTCCAGGAGGAGATCATCCCGGTTGTCCATGCAGGCACACCGATCGCGGTCGTCACCCGGGAGACCTCGGTGGGCGTCATCCGGGGAGGACGTATCGTCGAGCGGGAGATGGAGGAGATCGCCGACGTCCTGTGCCAGATGACTGCGGTGGGAGACTTCCCATTCAGGTGCCGGCACCACGATCCGCCATGGCACCTCGTGTCCGACGGCGTTCTGCGCCTGGACGAGGAGGGGCGGATCGTCTACGTCAGCCCTCAACGGGCGTTCCTGCTTCCACCGCCTGGGGCATCGAGGGGCGAGATGGAGGCATCCAGCTCGCCGAGGCCGTCACTCGATCGTTCCGGCTCGCACCCCGTCGATGAGACCCTGGCCGTGGTCCTCATGGGGCGGCAGGCCTGGCTCACCGAGGTCGAGGTCGGAGGCGTGTTCCTCTCGCTGCGCTCCATCCCCCTGGCACTGAACGGGCGCCGCTCCGGGGCGGCTCTCCTGGTCCGCGACGTCACCGAGGTGCGCCGGCGTGAGCAGGTCCTGCTCAACAAGGACGCCACTATCCGCGAGGTTCACCACCGGGTCAAGAACAACCTGCAGACCGTCTCGGCGCTGCTGCGGATGCAGGCACGTCGCGCCTCGAACGAGGAGACCCGCCAGGCCCTGTCCGAGGCCGAGCGGCGCGTGACCACCATCGCCACCGTTCACGACGCCTTGAGCCACAACGTCAATGAGCGGGTGGACTTCGACGACGTCTTCTCCTCCGTCCTGCGCATGGCGGCGGTCGTGGCCTCACCGACCGGGCAGGTCAGCACCGTTCTGGAGGGCTCATTCGGCGTCGTCGACGCGGACACTGCCCAGGCTCTGGCCACCGTGCTGGCCGAGCTGGTCACCAACGCCGTCGAGCACGGGCTCGACGGGCGTGACGACGAGTGACGGTCAAGGCATGCCGTGACGAGGATCGGCTCGAGGTTTCACGTCATGGACGATGGCGCCGGCCTGGCCCGGACACCCTCATGACCGGTCTGGGAACACGAATCGTCACCACACTTGTGCGTGGAGAGCTGCGCGGGAGCATCGACTGGCAGCCTCTGAGCGGAGGAGGCACCGACGTCGTCATCCACGCTCGTCTTAACCAGAGGGCTGCCAGGAGTGACACCCTGATTGTTCGATATCTGGCTATCGAATACATCGACATCAATAAAACGGCGTTCGCACGTTTACTCGTGCGAACGCCGTAACGTGCGAACTCGATCGGCTTTCAGGACGACCGGCGGGCGCGAGCTGCGCGACGCCCTGAAGAACGACGCTCGTCCTCGCTCATGCCGCCCCAGACTCCAGCACATCCTGACCGTTCTCCAAAGCCCACTTCAGGCAGGTGTCCACTACCTCGCAGCGGCCGCACACCTCTTTGGCCTTGGCGATCTGGGCGATAGCGGGACCGGTGCTTCTACGGGGAAGAAGAGCTCAGGGTCGACGGTGAGACATGCGGCTTGGCTGCGCCAGTCCATAAGGGCCCCTTCAAGGTCATCAGTCACGCAGCTATCGCAGGCTCGGCTTGTCAGAGCTCGGCGGCCACGTCCGAGAACAACTTTCACATGCAGGGGGGCGGTGGGCAGACTTCGATCGTGAGACCTGCGCCGATGCCCTGTCGTGATCCTCACAAGGGACTGGCATGTTGAGATAACGCCACTTTCCTTCATTGAGAATGCCTGTTAAACAGGACGTTCAATAGGGGAGTCGTTGCTTTCAGGGCGGGGCAACACGATCTGAATTGGCAGACACGTTCCGCGATGACGAGTGCCCCACGTCCGGGAAGCGTCATCGCCCTCGGGTCGGTGACGGTTCTGAGCGATCATTCCTGCGGCTGATCGGCATGCCGCAGACCGGGCCATAGCACGACGAGCGCCTCGCGCTCACGCAACGTCGAGATCGCGCCTCGGAAGGTGGCGGCGACCTTCTCCGTTGAGGCTGACGCCAGGACCACCTCCGAGTGCGACAGGGCGGCCTCCACGTGACTGGTGGTGGCGGCGTCCGCCAGATCCAGGTCATCGACGACGAGAACGTCTGGGGCGAGTACCTGGGCCAGCGCCCGCAGTGCCGTGGAACGCCCCGAGCCGGGTGGCCCGGCGACCAGGACGCTGGTGTGCTCCGGAAGCGCGACGGGAGCCGCCGCATCCCCTCCCACCGCCCAGGTGCCGCTGGGCACCTGCTCCCAGGTGATCCGTGCCGGCAGTGGCTCGAGCTTCAAGATGGAGCCGCGGGCGCTGTCGGGGCCGGCCGCCGTGGGGCCCTTGCGCAGGATGATCTGGCAGGCAGTCGTGTCCGCCCCGTCCAGGATGACTCCTCGCCCCGCAAGGCCACCGGTCACCACTCCGCGGGGGAAGCCCTGCGAGAGCGGCCTGGGTGCTGGTGGCCGCGCCCAGGACCAGCCTCAGTCCCACGGAGGTGGCCCAGCGGGAGGTGGAGGCAGCCAGCGGAGCGGTCAGCAGTAGGGGCATGCTCGTGGCCGTTGCGGTACGGATGACGGCCTCCAGCAGGGCGTTGCCCTGGCCAGGGCCCAGGACCTCATCAATGGCGGTGACGAGTGCCTCGACGTTGTCGAGGCACAGCAGATCGCCGCCCAGACGTCCACCGGCCGCAAGTCCCCACAGCCGGGCCAGGCGTCGCGGGTCCTCCACACCGACCACGGTTCCCACCCCGGGGTGTGTGAGGAGCCCGCTCAGGCCTGCAGTGGTGCCCCCGGTCTCAACGGAGCCGGCGAGTGCCGGGGTGGTGAGCCCGCACAGGTGCACGCCTCGACCTGCGCCCAGGACCGCAGTCGCAGCCGAGACCACGAGCGTGGAACGGCCTGCACCAGGCGCCCCGAGCACCAGGAGAGGACGCGTGAGAGGCCAGTGCCACAGCCCCAGGCTCTGGCGGCGAGGAAGATCTGTGAGAGCCAGAAGCACTCGGCCACCCGCCGCCCCGTCCCGGACAGGTTCTTCGAGGTCCTTGAGGATCCCCCGTGGGCCCCGGGGCCTTCCCAGCTCGAGCGCCCTGGCCTCATCGACAACGGCAGGCAGCGCGGGTGCCCAGGGACGCCATGGACGGACATGACCGTCGGCAGCACCCGAGACCAGGTCGACGATCTCCCGCACGTCGTGGGCCGAGCCGCACCCAGGGGGCCTGAAGCACCTGGTCACTGACCACGTTGCCGCGGTCCTGTGGGCCGGCCCCGGATGCGTTGCCGGATCCGTCGGTACCGCCGATGAGGACTCGCCCAGGATGGCGGCTGAGCCTGGCGGCGCTATCGTGTCCCAAGACGTCCCTGGAGTCGGCGGCGTCGAGAACCCGTAGACACACCCGCAAGGAGGTGTTGGCCCGGATCGCGGGGGAGACGGTGCCCTGAGGGCGCTGCGTGGCCAGAATGAGGTGGATCCCCAGACTGCGTCCCTGAGCGGCGATGCGCACCAACGACTCCAGGACCTCGGCGTGCTCGCCGACCAGGGTGGCGAACTCGTCGACCGCCACGACCAGCTGGGGATGTCGGCTTGCGGTGGCAGGGAGAGATGTCCTGGCGCCGTGCTCAGCCAGGATCCTCGCGTCGGCGCACCTCGGTCTCCAGGCGAGGACAGCGCCCTGCTCGGTACCTGCCGGGTCCAGGGTCGGTGAGGACCCCCGGCCGTGGGGCAGTCCGGCAAGCGGGCCGAAGGCGGCCCTCCCCTGTAGTCGACGAGGACCAAGGTCAGGCGGTCCGGTGGGTGGGTCAGCGCCAGCTGCACCAGCCAGGAGATGAGCAGCTCGGACTCTTCCCTGACCCTGTTGTTCCGGCCAGCAGCGCGTGCGGGCCGTCCACCACCAGATCGGCCCGTACCGGCCCCTCGAGACCCGACTCCCAGCACTGCGGACAGGACGGTGCCCTTCCTCTCGTTGAGCGCGCCTGCTCCTCCCATCGTGCCCACAGCTCGTGGGCGTCGAGGTCGTCCATGACCTCACTAAGGACAACCAGGTCGGGAACGTCGTCGAGAGGCGATGATGACGTGGCTGGCGTCGTGATTCTGGAACGGCACAGGTGACGGACCGTGTCCCACCAGGCGGGCGAGCATGTCGGCGCCCCGACCGGGGCCGGGCGCGTGCTCAGCGCCTGCGGCGGAACCTGGTCTCCCGGGCAGGTCAGCAGCTGAGCGACGTGCGGATGCGCCTGCGGCCCCAGGTGAGACGAGCTCCACGCAGGCCGGTCACCCTCTCGCCGCCCCGGTCTTCCGCTACGTCTGTCGTCGGCATGCACGCCAGGTCCTCCAGCTCGCTCAACCGGACCTCGTCACGGGCCAGGAGCTGGGCGCACCACCATCTCAGAGCGCTCTCGGCGTCCTCGCCCACCAGGGCCAGGCTCTCCCCGTCGGCGAGGAGAGACGCACCGTCGTCGGCGCACGCCAGTCCAGGCGGCCAGCGTCTCATGGGAGCCCGACGTCGCCACAGAGCCGTCTCGCCTCGGGGGTCAGCGGACTGGACGGTGCTGGAGCGAGCCGCCAGGGCCAGCAGCATCGTGGCCGGATCAGGGCGGCCCCCTCGCCATCCCGGCTGGCGTCCGCCGTGACGCCGGCGACCGCGCCAATGAGTCCCCTCGGCGTGCCCGGTATGGCCCGCTCGACGCCGTTGCAGGAAGGGGACCAGGCGGCAGATCGTCATGGCGAGCATCGGCGCGACCATGATCATGCCCATAGCCCCTCGGTTCCCGGTCATGACCGCGATCGCCACCGAGCCGGCCATGACGAGTGCGCAGACCAGCGCAGCCACCATCGACCAGGCCATTGACGAGGCCGACGCAGGAGCCGGCACCACGAGGTTGGCGGGGCGCCTGCGCAGCTCAAGCACCGTGTCCCCCAGACGCAGCAGCGTCCCCTCGCCCAGCCTGGCCTCCCCGCGCAGACGCAGCCACAGCCCCAGGTGCCAGTAGCGGTAGGTGCCGTTGGCCGATCCGCAGTCCTGGGCAAGGACCCGGCCAGAGTGCAGTCGTAGGCGCAGATGGCGGCGTGAGACCAGTGGATCGCTCAGCACCTCGCCGCGCCCCCAGGACACGACCGTCCCTGACGGCCATCACGGACCGCAGTCAGGGACCGTCCAGAACCGCAGGTGCCACGGGCCGGCCAGCGCGGCAAGAGCCGCGCCCGCAGCGTTTCGCCCGCCGAGCGCGGGCGGAACGAGGAGGACGATACGGAGACGCACTCCGAGTGGCGCGGACGGATGTCGAGGACGTCAGTGGTGGTACTCACCGCTCCAGAATCGCCGGTTGACTCTGCCACGGGTCAAGTCTCTTTGGTGTGGTGTAGTTGTGGTTAGGGGGTTGAGGGTGATGGTGTTGTGGTCGGGTAGGGCGTGTTGGTCCTGGAAGAGCGTGTGGGTGAGGTGTCTGAGGGATGTCTTGGACAGGTAGCGGCGTTCGCCGTACTGCCATCGCTCGTGCTGTTCCAGTAGGACGGCTCCGATCAGGCGGGTGACGCAGTTCCGGTCGGGAAGACCTGCACGACGTCGGCGCGGCGCTTGATCTCACGGTTGAGACGCTCGATGGGGTTGTTGGACCAGATCTTGGGCCAGTGCTCCCTGGGGAAGGCTGCAAACGCGGTCAGATCCGCTTCGGCCTCGGTGAGCATGTCAGCGACCTGCGGGAACGAGGGGTGCAGGGAGTCGATGACGTGCTGGTACTGGGCGGTGACGGCCTCCCGGCTGGTCTGAGCGAAGATCGTGGAGATCAGCGCATTGACAGGCTTGGAGCGGGCCGAGCCGAGCCTGGAGGTGATGTTGCGGGCGAAGTGGACCCGGCACCGCTGCCAGGCGGCGCCGGGCAGGATCGCCTTGACCGCGGAGCGGATGCCGGCGTGGGCGTCACTGATGACCAGCACGACCCCTCGGGGTCCTGGTCGGTGGTGACCCTCAGCCCCGCTCGCGCAAGGACCGCAGGAAGGAGGTCCAAAGTCGGTGGTCTCGGCGTCGCCGACAGCCATGCCCAGGATCTCGCGACGTCCTTGGGCCGAGACCCCGGTGGCGACCACCAGGGCCTGGGAGACCACCCGGTGGTTGACCCTGACATCCACATAGGTGGCGTCCACGAACAGGTAGGGGAACCAGGTGTGCTCCAGTGGGCGGGCAAGGAACTCACCCACCGCCTCGTCGATGTCCTTGCAGATCCTTGAGACGGTGGATCTGGAGATACCGGACTCGTTGCCCAGCGCCCGCACCAGGTCATCGACCTTGCGGGTCGAGACCCCTTCGATCCAGGCTGAGCAGATCACGGCGTACAAGGCCTTGTCCACCCGCTTGCGCGGTGACAGCAGGGACGGGAAGAACGATCCCTGCCGCAGCTTGGGGATGGCCAGGTCTACTTCCCCGGCAGTGGTGGCCAGTTTCTTGGGACGCTTGCCGTTTCGCCGGTTGGAGCGCTTACTGGACCGCTCATAGGGGCCTGCGCCGATCTCGGCGGTGGCCTCGGCGTCGATCAGGTCCTGCAAACCGGCCTGAAGCAGACGACGGAAGACGTCATCATGCGCCAGATCCGGGTCGGACAGGACTTCCTGAATCAGGACGGACACGGCAGACTGGTGAGGGGGCATCGTGGGAGCACTCCTGGTGAATCTTGGTCGAGAATCCGGGTCCCACGATGCCCCCCTTCTGTTCTCAGTCAGCCACACCAGCCAGGAAGCCCGCAGGAATTGCCACCACACTAAGAGACCCACCCCTGCCACGTCGTCGGCGAGGCCGTTCCGGCTGTGGACAGCGTCGCTGTTCCCGGCTGTTTACGATCGCTGTGGTTACCTGTGAAGCCCGGATACCACCGTAATGGCCAGGTTCGCAGAGCCCATGTACTCCCGGTGCGCCTCTCGGGACGCCTGAAACCGATGGGACCCCGATTGAGGAAGGATGGCCCCATGACTGACACTGACGCTCCCCGCGGTTCTGCTCCTGGACCGGCCGCCCCGATTCTCTCAGCCTCTTCTCCGGCAGGTTCCAGCCAGCAGGGTGGGGCGGAGCTGGGCGCCGTCCCCGCTCGGGCCCGCAAACGCTGGGGCGAGCTGGTGCGTGACATTGAGGCTGCCCGCGACGCCTACTACAACGCGGTCGACGCCGAGAGTCCTCTGTCCGATGCCGACTACGACGTCCTCTACCGGGAGCTGGAGGACCTGGAGTCCGCCCACCCGGCCCTGGCCCGGGCCGGATCACCGACCCGCAGCGTGGGAGGCCGCGCCGTCACCGACTTCGCTCCGGCCCCCCACCATCAGCGCATGTACTCCTTGCAGGACGTCTTCTCCCTCGATGAGGTCCAGGAGTGGGCAGAGCGCATGACGGTCGAGACCGGGGTGGCCGACAACGAGCTCGCCATGACCGCCGAGGTCAAGATTGATGGCCTGGCCGTCGCCCTGACCTACGAGGACGGGAATCCTCACCCGGGCCGCGACCCGCGGTGACGGCACCACGGGCGAGGACGTGACCGGCAACGTGCGCACCATTGCCTCCGTCCCCCTGATCCTGAGCGGTGACGCCCACCCCTCCCTGCTCGAGGTGCGCGGCGAGGTCTACTTCCCCACCCAGGAGTTCGAGGCCTTCAACGAGGAGCGCCGTACCCGCAACGTGCAGCGGCAGGCCGACGGCGCCCCGCTCCTGCAGGTCTTTGCCAATCCTCGCAATGCCGCCGCAGGCTCACTGCGCCAGAAGAACCCGGCTGTCACCGCCTCCCGGCCCCTGGCGATGATCGCCCACGGGGTGGGTGCGATCACTCCGGCTCCGGGGAGAGGCTCCCAACCTGGCAGCACGAGTGGTACGAGCTCCTGGCCGGTTGGGGACTGCCGGTCTCCCCGTACACCGCTGTGGTTCGAGGACGCTCAGAGCGCGAGGCGTACATCGAGCGCTACGCCGCCCACCGCCACGACCTCATCCACGAGATCGACGGCATCGTCTTCAAGCTCGACGACCACTCCCTCCAGCGCCGCCTCGGCCACACCTCCCGGGTGCCTCGCTGGGCCACGGCCTACAAGTACCCGCCCGAGGAGGTCCGCACCCGCCTGCTGGACATCGCCGTCCAGGTCGGGCGCACCGGGCGCGTCACCCCCTTCGGCATGATGGAACCGGTCCTCGTTGCCGGTTCGACGGTGGCCCGAGCCACCCTTCACAACGCCACTGAGGTGGCGCGCAAGGGTGTGCGCATCGGGGACATGGTCATCGTGCGCAAGGCCGGTGACGTCATCCCCGAGATCCTGGGACCGGTCGCCGACCTGCGTGACGGCAGCGAGCGGGAATTCGTTATGCCGACGCACTGTCCCTCCTGCGGCACCGAGCTGGCGCCCGCCAAGGACGGCGACGTCGACCTGCGCTGCCCCAACACCCGCTCCTGTCCCCGCTCAGCTGACCGAGCGGATCGCCCACATCGGCTCGCGGGGCGCTCTGGACATCGAGGGGCTGGGCGACGAGGCCGCCGGGGCCCTCACCCGGCCCGACGCCGGACGCCGAGAGGCCCTGACCGCGCTCGCGGCGGGGCGGAGCCTGGAGACCGAACGCGGACGACTCGACCTGCCTGCCGGCGAGCTCGACGCCCTGCACGCCTTCCAGCGGGTGGAGGCCGTCGAGGAGCTCCTGAGACAGGCGGGGATCGCTGAGCAGACGCCGGTGCTCACCGGTGAGGCCACCCTGTTCGACCTGACCGAGGACGACCTGCGCGAGGTCTTCGTGTGGCGCCCCGTCTCCCGCCGGGGTGCCCCCACCGGGGACTGGCGCTTGACTCGCTTCTTCTGGACCAAGCAGAGCTACGACGCCGACGGTGAGGTCAAGAAGGCGACAGCACCCGGTAAGAACGCCATTGCCATGCTCTCCCAGCTCCGCGACGCCCGCACCCGCCCGCTCTGGCGCATCCTGGTGGCGCTGTCCGTGCGCCACGTCGGGCCGACCGCCGCCAGGGCCCTGGCCGCGCGCTTCAGGTCCCTGGAGGCCCTGTGCCAGGCTGACGTCTCCGAGCTGGCCGAGGTCGACGGCGTGGGGTCCACCATCGCCGAGTCCTGGGTGCGGTGGCGCGAGGTCGACTGGCACCGCGAGATCCTCAGCCGTTGGGAGGCAGCGGGGGTTCGCACCCAGGAGGAGGCCTCGGACCTGCAGGAGGAGCCGGCGCGGACCCTGGAGGGGCTGACCGTCGTCGTCACCGGCTCTCTTGAGGGATTCACTCGTGACAGTGCCAAGGAGGCCATCGTCTCGCGAGGGGGCAAGGCCTCGGGGAGCGTCTCGAAGAAGACGAGCTTCGTCGTCGTCGGAGACAAGGCCGGCTCCAAGGAGATCAAGGCCCGAGAGCTGGGACTGACGATCCTTGACGAGGACGGCTTCGTAGCGTTGCTGGAAAGGAGGGCCCCAGGCGGTCTCCTGACGCCTCATCAGCGGGGGTGGGGCACCTCCTGCTCAGGAGGTGCCCCCCCCAGTCGTGGCTCAGCCGATTCCGGCTCAGTAATGGCTCTGGACCACGGTGTTCGTGTCCACCCAGTTGTAGATCCACTGCGCCTCGGAGACCGGCATGTTGACGCAGCCGTGGGAGCCGGAGTACCCGAAGCTGGAGCGCCACCCCGCACCGTGGAAGGCGTAGCCGCTGTGGAAATAGCTCACCCACGGGACGTCCTCGGCGACATAGGGCGATCCGTCGGCGTTCTCGCCGCGCATGGTCTGGGACTCGTACTGCAGGTAGACCTTGTAGGTGCCGGTCACCGTCGGGGTCTCGGGGGCACCGTCGACGATGGAGACCGGACCGTGCACAACGGTTGCGCCCTCGTAGGCGGTCACCGTCTTGTTCGACAGGTTGAGGTCGACCCACTTCTCACCCGGAGCGGCCTGGTAGGGCAGGTTCTCCGCGCCCGCGGCGATGGTGCGCTCCTTCCACTCGGCCTTGACCGCCGTCGTCTCGAAGGTGCCGGTGTAGGCCTTGTCGCTGCCGAAGGACTCGGTGATCGACTTAGCGACGGTGTCGGCATTATTGACCGTCTTGCCGTCCTTGGCCTCCGTCGGGGTGGAGACCACCTTCCCACTGGCGTTGACGTTGCGCTGACCCGTGACGGGCTCGACCTTGGCCTCCTCGGCCTGTGCCTGGACCCACTGCGAGACCTTCGCGGAGTCCACGGCAATGGTGGGTGCGGATTCGGCCGAGTTAGTGACCTTGATCCACGAGGCCTTGTCCGTGTTCTCCGCCGTGTAGGAGTCCTCATCCAGGGTGATGGTGACGTCCTGGGAGACCCAGTTGTTGGCCTTGTCGGCAACCTTCTGGGCCTCGTCGTCGGAGACCTTCGGTGCGGCATCCGTCATTGTCAGGGAGACGGACGACGAGCCCAGGGATGTGGCGGCCTTCTGCGCGGCCTGCTCCAGGGCGTTCACGTCCAGCGAGGCGCCATTGGAAGCGCTCGTGGTTGAGAACGTCGTGCCGTCCTCACTGAGCACCACGGTGGCGTTACGCGCCTTGGCGCGGTCCTCGGGGATGAGGGAGGTGGCATAGCTGCTCACGGTGGTGGTGTTGGTGGTGGTGACCACCGGGACCTCTCCCTTGGAGACCAGGGCCTGGAGCTTCTCGCCGAGCGAGTCGCCCCGCGCCATGACGGCGTCGGCGGTGGCCTGGGCGTCCACGGTGGTTCCCAGGTCGGCCAGGGAGGCGCTGGCGGTGACATCACCGGAGATGTCGACCTTGGCGCTCTTGGCGCGGTTCTCGATGGCGGCGACCACCTGCTCGCGGCTCTTGCCGGAGACGTCGGTTCCGGCCACTGTCGTCCCCGGAACGGCCCGTCCGTCATAGTGCGAGGCGTAGGCATAGCCTCCCGCGCCGACGACGCCCAGCAGGAGGAGCGCAGCGGCCGCGACACCCAGCGGCCAGCGACGACGGCGCCGAGGCTCGTCCAGGTAGGACTCCTCGTCCGAGTGCGGAGGTACTGCGAAGGCGGATACTGCCGGGGCCGCTGGACCGGCAAAGGCGGCCGAGTCGGAATCGGCGTCGTCCGTGGTGGCAGGGCCTTCGGTCCCGGTGCTGCTCTCGGGGGCCGGCTGGTACTGCAGCTCGTTGTCCGTTCCCGGAGCGGCGACCGCGGACGGGGCCACCACCTCGATCTCCTCGGTGCTGCCCATGTCCTCGTTCATGTCATCCGAGTCGGTGCTGGTGGAGCGCTCATGCGGTGCCGTGTTGTTCGCAGCCGCATGGAAGACAGATTGGCGGCGCACACCTGCAGGCTCTTCGTAGGGTGTGCTGAGCACCGGGTTCTTGCTCGATGAGGCTTCTCCCTGGTGCTGGGCACCAGTGGGGGAAGTGTTGCTGCTCATGCGTCCTCGTCCCTCGACCGGTTGCCCCTGGCAGTGCGGGGCGCGGTCGAAATCCAGTTGTCCGTCCGACCTCCGGAAGGCCCAACGTCCTGAAGGTCCGGTCCAAAGGCTGCTCCCGGTCCTACCCGCCCAGTGCGCCAGCACTGGCCCTGGTAGGCCGTCAGCAACCAGTGCTCACCATGACATCGGTGAAACGAGGGGATGTCAATCATCCTCGAGGATGACGCGCTGTGAGATCGCACGAATCCGGTCTCAGTTTCGTTTCCGCTGGAATTCCGGGGCTCGAAGACCATCCTTCACCTTCCGCCCCCGGATCGTCCATGGGGACCTGTCCCCGTTGTCGGTCCTGTGTCGCCGTGATGCGACGGCAGTTCGGCCGGGCCCGGCTAGACTCCACACCATGTCTGCTATCTCCACTGATGAGGTCGCACGGGTTGCGGCACTGGCTCGGGTTGCGCTGAGCGATGAGGAGGTGACGCGACTGGCCGGAGAGCTGGATGCGGTCGCCTCCTCCTTCGCCCGGGTTACCAGCGTGGTCTCGCCCGACCTTCCGGCCACGTCCCACCCCGTGCCCCTGACCAACGTACTGCGCGAGGACGTCCCGGCTCCCACGCTCGACGTCGATGAGCTTCTGGCCGGAGCGCCGGCCTCTGAGGACTCCATGTTCCTCGTGCCACAGATCCTGGGGGGAGGACTCCGCCTCATGAGCAGTACTCACGCTACCGGACTGGCCGGCCTCATCAGGAGCAGTGCCGCCGATCAGGCGGCGGCCCTGGCTGCCCGGGAGGTCTCCTCCCGCGAGCTCACCCAGGCCCACCTGGACCGTATCGCCGCCGTCGACGACGCCGTGGGGGCCTTCCTCAATGTCGACGCCGAGCGCGCCCTGAGCCAGGCCGACGCCGCCGACGCCGCCCGCAAGGAGGGCCGGACGACCAACGAGCTGACCGGCGTGCCGGTGGCCGTCAAGGACCTCATCGTCACCCGTGGTCAGGTCACCACCGCCGCCTCTCGGATCCTTGAGGGCTGGGTGCCGCCCTACGACGCCACCCTCGTGCGCAACCTGCGCGCCGCCCACGCCCCGATCCTGGGCAAGACCAATCTCGACGAGTTCGCCATGGGCGGCTCCACCGAGCACTCCGCCTTCGGGACGCACCGCCAACCCCTGGGACCTCGGGCGTATCCCCGGAGGCTCCTCGGGCGGCTCCGCGGCCGCCGTCGGTGCCTATGAGGCCCCGGTGGCCGTCGGCACCGACACCGGGGGCTCGATCCGCCAGCCCGCGGCCGTGACCGGGACGGTCGGCGTCAAGCCGACCTACGGCACGGTCTCGCGCTTCGGCGTCATCGCCATGGCCTCCTCCCTCGACACGCCCGGCCCCATGGCCCGTACGGTGCTGGACGCAGCACTGCTCCACGACGTCATCGCCTCCCACGACCCGCTGGACTCGACCTCGCTGTCGGACGCGCCGCGAGGCATGGCGGCAGTCGTGCGCGCCGCTCAGGAGGGGCGGGACCTGACCGGTCTGCGGGTCGGCGTCATCTCCGAGCTCGACGGCGGCGAGGGCTACCACGACGGCGTCGTGGCCTCCTTCCACGCCGCTCTGAAGCTGCTCGAGGCAGCGGGCGCGCAGGTGGAGACCGTGTCACTGCCGCACCTGGAGTACGCGCTGGACGCCTACTACCTCATCATGCCGGCCGAGGCCTCCTCCAACCTGGCCCGGTACGACGGGATGCGCTACGGACTGCGGGTCGAGCCGACGTCGGGCCCCGTCACCGCCGAGACCGTCATGGCGGCCACCCGCGGGGCGGGCTTCGGTGACGAGGTCAAGCGCCGCGTCATCCTGGGCACGCATGTGCTGTCGGCCGGCTACTACGACGCCTACTACGGCTCGGCCCAGAAGGTGCGCACCCTGGTGCAGCGCGACTTCGACGCCGCCTGGGACAAGGCGGACGTCCTCGTCTCGCCCACGGCCCCGGTCACGGCCTACCGCTTCGGGGAGAAGGACGACCCGTTGGCGATGTACAAGCTGGACGTGACCACGATTCCGGCCAACCTTGCCGGGGTTCCCGGCATGAGCCTGCCCTCGGGCCTGAGTGACGACGGGCTGCCGGTGGGCTTCCAGATCCTGGCGCCGCAGCGAGCCGACGACCGGCTCTACCGTGCCGGAGCCGTGCTGGAGGCAGCGCTGGAGGAGACATGGGGAGCGCCGCTGCTGTCTCGCGCGCCCGAGCTGGAGGAGACACGATGAGTGACACGCTGATGGACTTCGACGAGGCCGTTCGCCGCTACGACCCGGTCCTGGGACTGGAGGTGCACGTCGAGCTGGGGACCGCGACCAAGATGTTCGACGCCGCCCCCAACGTCTTCGGCGCCCAGCCCAATACGATGGTGACCCCCACGTCGGTGGGACTGCCCGGTGCGCTGCCGGTGGTCAACGCCCGCGGGGTGGAGTACGCCATCCGCATCGGACTGGCACTGGGATGCGAGATCGCCGAGTCCTGCCGCTTCGCCCGGAAGAACTACTTCTACCCGGACCTGTCCAAGGACTTCCAGACCTCACAGTCCGATGAGCCCATCGCCTTCGACGGGGCGCTGGAGATCGAGCTGGAGGACGGATCCTTCTTCACCATCCCGATCGAGCGGGCCCATATGGAGGAGGACGCCGGTAAGAACACCCACATCGGAGGCGCCGACGGCCGCATCGAGGGCGCCAGCCACTCCCTGGTGGACTACAACCGTGCCGGTGTGCCGCTGGTGGAGATCGTCACTCGCCCCATCGAGGGTGCGGGTGCCAAGGCCCCTCAGGTCGCGGCCGCCTACGTGCGCACGCTGCGCGACATCTTCCGGGCGCTGGGGGTCTCCGAGGCGCGCATGGAGCGCGGCAATGTGCGCGCCGATGTCAACGTCTCCCTGCGCGAGTCGCCGGACGCGCCGCTGGGTACCCGCACCGAGACCAAGAACGTCAACACCTTCCGCGGAATCGAGCAGGTCGTCCGCTACGAGATCCAGCGACAGGCGGCCATCCTGGCCGCCGGGGGAGAAGTGCTTCAGGAGACCCGCCACGGTCAGGCCGACGGCACCACCCGCGCCGGTCGCGTCAAGTCCGACGCCGATGACTACCGTTACTTCCCCGAGCCGGACCTCGTGCCGGTGGCGCCCAGCCGGGAGTGGGTCGAGCAGATCCGCGAGGGCCTGCCGGAGATGCCGGCGGCCAAGCGCCGTCGGCTCAAGGTCGAGTGGAGCCTGAGCGATACCGAGATGCGCGACGTCGTCAACGCCGGGGCTCTGGAGCTCATTGAGGCCACGGCCGCCGCGGGAACCACCGGCCAGGCCGCCCGAAAGTGGTGGATGGGTGAGCTCTCCCGCACCGCCAAGGAGCAGGAGATCGGTTTGGAGGACCTGCCGGTCGCGCCCGAGCAGATCGCCGAGCTGCAGGCACTGGTCGACTCCGGGCGTCTCACTGACAAGCTGGCTCGCCAGGTCCTTGAGGGGGTTCTGGCCGGGGAGGGTGATCCCGAGGCCGTGGCTGCTGCTCGAGGCCTGGAGGTCGTCTCCGATGACTCCGCCCTGCTGGCGGCCGTGGATGAGGCTCTGGCGGCGAATCCGGACGTTGCCGACAAGATCCGTGGTGGCAAGGTGCAAGCGGCCGGTGCCATCGTCGGTGCCGTCATGAAGGCGACTCGCGGCCAGGCGGACGCCAAGCGCGTGCGTGAGCTGGTCATGGAGCGCGTCCAGGGCTGAGACCGGCTTGACGATTGAGCTGATCATCTGAGCCGACCGTCCGCGACACCGGTCCCCTCGCGCTGAGGGAGGCTGATCTCGCCCGGCCCGTTCCCCCTGGCGGCCGCCAGGGGGAACGGGCCGGGTTTCGTCGTCGGGAGCTCCGGAGGAGACGGGCGGTTGGACGCCTCTTCGTGTGAGACCCCTCCCAGCAAGCGGGTGGAATGCCTGCGAGCGAGCATTGGCGTCTCACTATCCGGTCGACTTAGGACCGTCATTCGGCTAGGAGGCGGTCGATGGGGGATAGGCTCAGAGCACTTCATCTCAAGCCCCTCGCCTGTCCCACAAGGAGTGCCCATGGTTCAGCCCAGTCCCAGTTACACCGTTGCTCTGTACCTCGAGGTGCCGGCCTCCCAGAAGGCGGTAGCCCGTCTGGTCGACACCGCCACTGCGACTGGCGCCATCGTCACAGGCGTCGACGTGGCCGACGCCGATGGTGACAAGCTCACCGTCAACCTCACTGCCGACACTCGCGACTCCAAGCACCGCAACGAGCTCGTCGCCAAGCTCGAGGAGATCGACGGCGTCGTCGTTCGCAATGTCGGCGACTCGACCTTCCTGACCCACGTCGGCGGCAAGATCGAGGTGGCCGGCAAGTACCCGATCCACAACCGTCGTGACCTGGCCCGCGTCTACACTCCCGGAGTGGCCCGTGTCTGCAAGGCCATCTACGACCACCCCGAGCGCGCCCGGATGCTCACCATCAAGAAGAACACCGTCGCCGTCGTCACCGACGGAACCGCGGTCCTGGGGATGGGGGACATCGGCCCGTCCGCCGCCATGCCCGTCATGGAGGGCAAGGCCGTCCTGTTCAAGCAGTTCGGCAACGTCGATGCCTGGCCTGTTGCCCTGGATACCAAGGATCCAGAGGAGATCATCGCCATCGTCAAGGCCATCGCCCCTGCCTACGGGGGCATCAACCTGGAGGACATCGCCGCGCCCAAGTGCTTCGACATTGAGGCTCGCCTGCGCGAGGAGCTCGACATCCCCGTCTTCCACGACGACCAGCACGGTACTGCCATCGTGACCCTGGCCGCCCTCATCAACGCCTTGAAGATCGTGGGCAAGAGGATCGAGGATGTGCGCATCGTCCTGTCCGGCGTCGGTGCTGCTGGCAACGCCATCGCCAAGCTGCTCATGGCCCACGGCGCCACCGATATCGTGGGCTACGGGCGTACCGGGGCCCTGTCCGCAGCGGACACCGAGGGCATGAACGAGCACCGCAAGTGGCTCGCGGAGAACACCAATCCGCGTCAGGTGACCGGATCCCTCAAGGAGGGCCTCAAGGGCGCCGACGTCTTCATCGGTGTCTCATCGGGCAACCTGCTCGAGCCCGAGGACCTGGCCGTCATGAACGACGGCGCCATCGTCTTCGCCATGGCCAACCCGATCCCCGAGGTCGACCCGATCCGGGCCGCCGACTACGCCGCCGTCGTAGCGACTGGGCGTTCTGACTTCCCCAACCAGATCAACAATGTGTTGGCCTTCCCCGGACTTTTCCGGGGCCTGCTGGATACCGGTATCACCGACATCTCCACCGAGCTGCTGCGGGCCGCCTCCACGGGGATCGCCTCGGTGATCGCCGATGACGAGATCAGCCCCGTGTACATCATCCCCGGTGCCTTCGACACCCGGGTTGCCGATGCCGTGGCTGAGGCGGTGCGCAAGTTCGCTGAAGCGGGGTAAGGACCGGTACGCTTCAAGTGACGCGGAAAGGGCGTGCAGCACTAGTAGGTGCTGCACGCCCTTTCCGTCCTCGATACTTGGCCCGAGCTCGCTCGTCAGTCTGACGACGTCGGTGACATCAGCGCAGCCAGGAGTCGCCGACCAGGCGTGACCACCATGTGCCCAGCCCCAGGGTGTCGCCGGCCCGCGTCAGCGCGAACAGGATGGTGGACAGAGTCAGAACCCAGTGGAGATCGACCAGGGGATTGGTTGCGGCGTTGTCGGTGCCTCCGGTACCGATGGGCCACAGGGCCAGATACATCGAGACCATGAGTGCTGAGGCCGCGATGGCGCTCACCTTGAGCCCGATACCCAGTGTCAGGGCAACGCCGACCCCAAGCATTCCGGCCATGAACAGCCAGTCGCCGACCGGGTTGGCGACCAGCTCAAAAACGCTCCCGAAGGGGCTGTTGGCCGCCACGCCCTTGATGAAGCCCTGGGCGGGCTGGCCTCCGTTGATCCAGGCCATCTGGCGAGGTGTGGAGAATCCGAGGCCGAAGGCCTTGTCCAAGAAGGCCCACAGGAAGAAGAAGCCGACGACGATCCGCATGATGGCCAGCACGATGCGAGCCGCTGGGCTTGTCACGATGTCGGATCCGGAACGAAGGCGCATGGCGCCACGGGTGGAGGCAGGCACGGGAGGTGCTCCTTAGTGATCGCTGGGGTCCGATTCCGGACACCAGAAAGTTGAAACATAAACTGACCTGCCGATCGTAGCGCGCAGGTTGCTCGGCGGGTACCGATGAACGGCGGGGTGTCGGGGTGGTGATCCCATGCGATCGGCGAAGATGCTGGAACGGCAGCGAAAGGTTGATGTGTCTCGGATCATGGTGTTCTGGTTTGACGCCCATGGGGCGAACCTGCCTAAGTACAGCCCGCTGCCGAACGGCCGGGCTTCGCGTCAGGCCTTTCAGTGGTTGCTCCACTCCGGCGGGAATGCCGAAAGATGTGATCGGGAACAATGTTCGCGAGGTTGACATCGGACTGCGGATCTCCTAGATTGGTGGAGTTGCTCGCCAGGGCAAGGCTAAGTCACGAGGCTTGACCGATATCTGGCTGGGTGTGTTGTTTGAGAACTCGATAGTGTGTCATGTTTTTTATGCCATTTGGTCCTGGGGGCTGCGCATGGTGGGCTTTTGTTTGTTGTGTGTGGTTTTTGGGGCTTGTTTTGTTTTGGTTTGCCTGGCTTCTGGCTGTTTGTGGTTGGGGGGTTGGGTTGGGCCTGGTCTGGTTTTCTGGGCTGTTTACTGACTGTTGCTCTGGCTTGGCTTCATGCTTTGTTGTGTGGGGTTGGTTGGGGTTTTGTTGGTTTTGTTTGGAGAGTTTGATCCTGGCTCAGGACGAACGCTGGCGGCGTGCTTAACACATGCAAGTCGAACGGTGAAGGGACTGGTTTTGCTGGGTCCTGGATGAGTGGCGAACGGGTGAGTAACACGTGAGTAACCTGCCCCCTTCTTCTGGATAACCGCATGAAAGTGTGGCTAATACGGGATATTCTGGGTCTGTCGCATGGTGGGCCTGGGAAAGATTGCGCCTTTTTGGTGTTTTTGGTGGGGGATGGGCTCGCGGCCTATCAGCTTGTTGGTGGGGTGATGGCCTACCAAGGCGGTGACGGGTAGCCGGCCTGAGAGGGTGGACGGTCACACTGGGACTGAGACACGGCCCAGACTCCTACGGGAGGCAGCAGTGGGGAATATTGCACAATGGGCGCAAGCCTGATGCAGCGACGCCGCGTGAGGGATGGAGGCCTTCGGGTTGTGAACCTCTTTCGCCAGTGAAGCAGGCCTGCCTCGTTTGTGGGTGGGTTGACGGTAGCTGGATAAGAAGCGCCGGCTAACTACGTGCCAGCAGCCGCGGTAATACGTAGGGCGCGAGCGTTGTCCGGAATTATTGGGCGTAAAGAGCTCGTAGGCGGCTGGTCGCGTCTGTCGTGAAAATCCTCTGGCTTAACTGGGGGCTTGCGGTGGGTACGGGCCGGCTTGAGTGCGGTAGGGGAGGCTGGAACTCCTGGTGTAGCGGTGGAATGCGCAGATATCAGGAAGAACACCGGTGGCGAAGGCGGGTCTCTGGGCCGTTACTGACGCTGAGGAGCGAAAGCGTGGGGAGCGAACAGGATTAGATACCCTGGTAGTCCACGCCGTAAACGTTGGGCACTAGGTGTGGGGGGCCTTTTCCGGGTCTTCCGCGCCGTAGCTAACGCATTAAGTGCCCCGCCTGGGGAGTACGGCCGCAAGGCTAAAACTCAAAGGAATTGACGGGGGCCCGCACAAGCGGCGGAGCATGCGGATTAATTCGATGCAACGCGAAGAACCTTACCAAGGCTTGACATGTGCCGGTCTGCTCCGGAGACGGGGTTTCCTCCCTTGTGGGGGCTGGTTCACAGGTGGTGCATGGTTGTCGTCAGCTCGTGTCGTGAGATGTTGGGTTAAGTCCCGCAACGAGCGCAACCCTTGTCTCGTGTTGCCAGCACGTTGTGGTGGGGACTCGCGGGAGACTGCCGGGGTCAACTCGGAGGAAGGTGGGGATGACGTCAAATCATCATGCCCCTTATGTCTTGGGCTTCACGCATGCTACAATGGCCGGTACAGAGGGCTGCGATACCGTGAGGTGGAGCGAATCCCTTAAAGCCGGTCTCAGTTCGGATCGGTGTCTGCAACTCGACACCGTGAAGTTGGAGTCGCTAGTAATCGCAGATCAGCAACGCTGCGGTGAATACGTTCTCGGGCCTTGTACACACCGCCCGTCACGTCATGAAAGTCGGCAACACCCGAAGCCCGTGGCCCTACGGGGAGCGGTCGAAGGTGGGGCTGGTGATTGGGACGAAGTCGTAACAAGGTAGCCGTACCGGAAGGTGCGGCTGGATCACCTCCTTTCTAAGGGATAGGTTGTGTGGGGGTGGCTTCCTGGTCGTTTGATCTTGTCTGGGGCCGTGTGGTGGGTCCGGGCCGGCCGGGGGTTGCTGCCCTGCGGAGGCAGGGTGGCTGGCTGGTGCTCTGCTGCTTGCCTGTGTGGTGGGTGCTGGGGTGGGCGTTGGTTGCCTGGTGCTGGCATGGAGACACGCCCTGTCTGTGGTGCTGCTGGGGCTGTTTGTGGTCGTGGTGGTCTGCTGTGGTGGGTGCCCCTGTTGTGGGGGTGGCATGCTGTCGGGGTTCTGGGGCAGTGCGCCCTGGTTGCCCTGGCCCGTTGTTTCTGCTTCTCTGTTTGTTGGAGGGTGGGTGGGGGGTGGGTGTGGGTGGGTTGGTTGTGAACTGTATAGTGGACGCGAGCATCTTACTGTAAGTCTGCGACAAGTGTTTTGTCGTGTGTTGTGTTGTTTGTTTTTATGAGCGTTCGGTGGATGCCTTGGCATCAGGGGCCGATGAAGGACGTGGTGGCTCGCGATATTCCTCGGGAGCCGGCTGGCGGGCTGTGATCCGAGGGTTTCCGAATGGGGGGACCCGGCACGAGTTATGTCGTGTCACCTGCATCTGAATTGTATAGGGTGTGGGGGGTGACGCGGGGAAGTGAAACATCTCAGTACCCGTAGGAGAAGATATTCCGTGAGTAGTGGCGAGCGAAAGCGGATGATGGTTAAACCGTGTGCGTGTGATACTCGGCAGGGGGTTGCGTGTGCGGGGTCGTGGGGCTGTCCTGTTGGTCTTCTGCCGGAGACCGGGTGCGTGCTGATCTGTAGCTGAATCGTCTGGGAAGGCGTGGCGTAGTGGGTGATACCCCCGTAGGCGGAACTGGTTGGTGTGTGTCTGGGGTGGTGCCCGAGTAGCACGGGGCTCGTGGAATCCTGTGTGAATCTGCCAAGACCACTTGGCTGCCTGAATACCTCCTGATGACCGATAGTGGATAGTACCGTGAGGGAATGGTGAAAAGTACCCCGGGAGGGGAGTGAAATAGTACCTGAAACCGGGCGCTTGCAAGCCGTCAGAGCCTTTTGCATGCGCTTGTGTGTGTGGGGGGTGGTGGCGTGCCTTTTGAAGAATGAGCCTGCGAGTCAGTGGCGTGTCGCGAGGTTAACCCGTGTGGGGTAGCCGTAGCGAGAGCGAGTCCGAACAGGGCGAGTGTAGTGGCGCGTTCTGGACCCGAAGCGGGGTGATCTACCCATGGCCAGGTTGAAGCACGTGTAAGAGCGTGTGGAGGACCGAACCCACCTAGGTTGAAAACTGGGGGGATGAGCTGTGGGTAGGGGTGAAAGGCCAATCAAACTCCGTGATAGCTGGTTCTCCCCGAAATGCATTTAGGTGCAGCGTCGCGTGTTGCCCGGCGGAGGTAGAGCTACTGGGTGGCTGATGGGCCCCACAGGGTTACTGACGTCAACCAAACTCCGAATGCCGTGCGGGTTGTAGCGTGGCAGTGAGACTGCGGGGGATAAGCTCCGTGGTCGAGAGGGAAACAGCCCAGATCGCCGGCTAAGGCCCCTAAGCGTGTGCTAAGTGGGAAAGGATGTGCGGTCGCGCAGACAACCAGGAGGTTGGCTTAGAAGCAGCCATCCTTGAAAGAGTGCGTAATAGCTCACTGGTCAAGTGATCGTGCGCCGACAATGTAGCGGGGCTCAAGCACACCGCCGAAGCCGCGGACCCATGACGTTTGTTCCCTTCACCGTGTGCCTTGTGCGTGTGGTGGCAGGGGTCGTGGGTGGTAGGGGAGCGTCCTGCACCGGGGGAAGCCTGTGGGTGACTGCTGGTGGACGGTGCGGGAGTGAGAATGCAGGCATGAGTAGCGATACTAGGGTGAGAAGCCCTAGCGCCGAATGACCAAGGGTTCCAGGGCCAGGCTAGTCCGCCCTGGGTGAGTCGGGACCTAAGGCGAGGCCGACAGGCGTAGTCGATGGATGACGGGTTGATATTCCCGTACCGGCGAAGCACCGCCCATGCTGACGCGCGGGTGCTAACCCACGCCCAGCCACCATGTAGGCCGCGCCTACTCCTTTCGGGGGGTGGTGTGGTTGTGGTGGTGGGGTCTGGGGATCCTCCGTGCAGGTAGGCAAGCGTGTTAACAGGGGTGACGCACAGTGGTAGCCCGGCGGACCTGATGGCTTGGTCCGTTCAAGCGCGCAGCCCGTCCTCCAGGTAAATCCGGGGTGACTGTCTTTGATGACGGGGGTGAGGCGTGATGGTGACCCCACACTGGTGGGGGATAGCAGGGTGATCCTGGGGTGCCGAGAAAAGCCTCGACGCGATGGTGCCAGCCGCCCGTACCCCTAAAACCGACACAGGTGGTCGGGCAGAGTATGCCCTAGGCGCACGAGTGAATCATGGTTAAGGAACTCGGCAAAATGCCCCCTGTAACTTCGGGAGAAGGGGGCCCTGATCCCTGAAGCCCCGTGGCGGGCTAGGGGGGTGGGTCGCAGAGACCAGGGGGAAGCGACTGTTTACTAAAAACACAGGTCCGTGCGAAGCCGTAAGGCGATGTATACGGACTGACGCCTGCCCGGTGCTGGAAGGTTAAGAGGAACCATCAACCCTCGGGTGAAGTGGTGAATTTAAGCCCCAGTAAACGGCGGTGGTAACTATAACCATCCTAAGGTAGCGAAATTCCTTGTCGGGTAAGTTCCGACCTGCACGAATGGCGTAACGACTTCCCCGCTGTCTCAACCATGAGCTCGGCGAAATTGCAGTACGAGTAAAGATGCTCGTTTCGCGCAGAAGGACGGAAAGACCCCGGGACCTTTACTACAGCTTGGTATTGGCGCCCGCTATAGCTTGTGCAGGATAGGTGGGAGACTGTGAAGCCGTTACGCCAGTAGCGGTGGAGTCGTCCTTGAAATACCACTCTGGTTATGGCGTGCGCCTGAACCTGGGCCCGTGATCCGGGTTAGGGACAGTGCCTGGTGGGTAGTTTAACTGGGGCGGTTGCCTCCTAAAGTGTAACGGAGGCGCTCAAAGGTTCCCTCAGCCTGGTCGGCAACCAGGTGTTGAGTGCAAGTGCACAAGGGAGCTTGACTGTGAGACCGACGGGTCGAGCAGGTACGAAAGTAGGAACTAGTGATCCGGCGATCCCGTGTGGGTGGGTCGTCGCTCAACGGATAAAAGGTACCCCGGGGATAACAGGCTGATCCTGCCCAAGAGTCCATATCGACGGCATGGTTTGGCACCTCGATGTCGGCTCGTCGCATCCTGGGGCTGGAGCAGGTCCCAAGGGTTGGGCTGTTCGCCCATTAAAGCGGTACGCGAGCTGGGTTTAGAACGTCGTGAGACAGTTCGGTCCCTATCCTCTGCGCGCGCAGGAGACTTGAGAAGGCCTGTCCCTAGTACGAGAGGACCGGGACGGACGAACCTCTGGTGTGCCAGTTGTCCCGCCCGGGGCACGGCTGGTTGGCTACGTTCGGGACGGGTAACCGCTGAAAGCATCTAAGCGGGAAACCATCTTCAAGATAAGGTCTCCGCAGGACACCTCGGTGTCCTGGTAGGCCCCCAGCAGACTACTGGGTTGATAGGCCAGAAGTGGAAGACCGGTAACGGTTGGGAGCTGACTGGTACTAATCGGCCGACACAAACAACACCCCCCACACCCACCGCACAAGACGGCAGGAAGGGGGCAGGGATGGGGAGAGCAGCTAAGTGCGAAGCGTCCACTATACGGTCCACACCCAACCCACCCTCACCACACCACACCCAGGGTGGGCGGTGGCAAGGAGGTGGGCGACCACACCACACAACCGAATCAACAGCACGAGACGGCACCGCACTGCCAACAGTCGTCTCGGTGGTCACAGCGACAGGGAAACGCCCGGCCCCATCCCGAACCCGGAAGCTAAGCCTGACAGCGCCGATGGTACTGCACCCGCCAGGGTGCGGGAGAGTAGGACACCACCGAGCATACTGAACACCGTAGCGCCCAGGATCACCACGATCCCTGGGCCCTGCTCTCTGCTCCTACAGCACACCGGTGCATGCAGGTTGGGAGCACCGGACGATCTGACACAGGGAGCATCTTACGGTGCACCATTGTCTCCGTGACTGACACCGATCTACCTTCTTTCCCCATTCGAGCGGCCACGAGCAGAAACCTTGACGCCGACCGCCTCATGCAGCAGTCCGATGTGGTGCTGCATCTTGGGCGCCTCATGCTTGCAGCAGGCGCAGGCTCCTACCGCATCAAGTCGTCGATGGCCAGAGCGGCCTCCGCCGTCGGCCTGGACCGTCATGAGGCCACGGTGACAATGACAGAGATCGTCACGTCCTCGTACGTCGGTAGCCGTTTCCGCACTGAGGCCTGCGAGGTGCGTCGGGTGGGCGTCAACGTCGATCGGCTGGAGGCTCTGCGCAGGATCGTCCACGATCTACGCGCACACGAGACCGTTGAGCACCTTGAGGCCAAGCTTGAGCAGGTCGAGAAGATGCACGCCCGCTATAACGCCTTCGCCAACGCCGCAGCATCGGGCGTGGCCTGTGCCGGATTCTGCTTCCTCAACAAGGGCGGTTGGGTTGAGTGCCTGACGGTGCTCGTGGCCGCGTTTCTGGGTCAGTTCATCCGCCGGCAGATGCTTGAGCGTCACTACCAGCACTTCTTCACCTGGCTCGTTTGCGGTGTCGTTGCCTCTGGCACCTACATGGGAATCGTGACGGCGCTGAACGCCGCTGGTGTGGTGGCAGGGAAATCATCAGGGCGGCATCATCTCAGCCATCTTGTTCCTCATTCCCGGTTTCCCCATGGTGACGGCGATGCTCGACCTGTTCCGACAGGACTTCTCGTCTGCCCTCTCACGCAGCGCCTACGTTCTCATGGTCATGGCAGCAGCCGGGTGTTGCCGTCTGGACCGTCACCTTCATCTTCCGCTGGGATGTTGCGGCGGCCAGCGGCACCGCTCTCGACGGTCCCCTTCTCACGTTCTGCGGTGCTTCTGCTCGTTCATCGCCGCCTACGGTTTCGCCATGCTGTTCAATGCAGGCGTTAAGGCCAGCATGCTGGCTGCGGTGGTTGGGGACTGGCCAACACCGGGCAGGCTGCTTCTCATTGACGTCTTCCATGTCCCGTGGCAGCTCGCCGTGGGGCTGGCCGCGGTGACGATCGGACTGCTGGCTCAGCTCTTCGTTTCCCGTGCCTCTCTGTCCAGGGTGGCGCTCTCGGTGCCCGCCGTCGTCATCATGATTCCCGGGGTTCCCGTTCTACCGGGCGATTTCAGCACTCAACACGCTATCGGTGGACAAGGGCGTCGACGTCGGCGACGCTGCCACGAACCTGTCTGAGGTCTTCTTCGTCATCACGGCCATCGGTGTCGGGTCTTGCCCTGGCTCGCATCATTACCGACCACAACTGGCGCCATGATGTGGCCACCTCCGGTCACATGCAGCTTCCTCACGCACCGTGCGAGGCGCGTCAGCAGCCCTCTGGAGGACTGACGCCGAGCCTTGCGGTGTTCAGTGACGCAGTGGCCCGCCGCTGACATGAAGCGGCGGGCCACTGTCAGGTGGGCCAGCGGTGCAGGCCTGGGTGTCTCAGCACAGGCTCAGAGCCCGCCCAGGACCTGGGCGATGAAGATCTTGACGATCATCGCTACGGGATAGACCATTGCGTAGCCCAGGGCGACCCGTGGGTCGGCACCGGTGCGCTCATTGGCGAAGGCCAGAATCGCCGGCTGCGTCTGAACGCCTCCGATGAGGCCGGACAGACGGGTCCCGCCCATCTTGACCACCCAGCGCATGGAGGCGTAGATCCCCAGTCCCACAATGGTGGTGACGACGAATCCGGTCACGAAGATCTTCCACCAGTCGCCTCCGGTGAATGCGTGGGCGATCTCGCCACCCGCCTTGAGTGCCCGCCTGGGCCAGGAAGACAGAAGTCCGAACTCCGAGAGCACCGCCGTGGCAGTGAAGGGCATGGCGGTCACGAACTTTCCGATGCGTCCGATACGCCCGAAGATGAGCCCGACCAGGAGTGTTCCGGCGGCCGATCCAATGGAGAAGGTCGCGCCGGTGGGCGTGAGGAACTTCCACTCACCGATGAAGATGCCCAGTGCCATCCCCAGGCCTAGCGCCACCGGGTTGATGGAGGACAGCCCTCGCGACGAGTCGCCGAAGTACGTCGAGATCTCCTTCATGCGTCCGGTCGGACCGACGACGCGAACCCGGTCTCCTTGCTGCAACACCAGATCCGGGGTGCCCACCATATCGACGTCGCCGCGGCGTACCCGTGAGATCGTTGCTCCGAAATGGTGGTCGATGTCGAGCTCACCGATGGTGCGGCCGGCCAGCTTCGGGTCCGAGACCGTGATACGGCGGAAGTCGAGGTACTTGCGGTCCTCAATGAGTGAGTGCGAGGAGCCGTGGCCCACCGCCTTGATCGCCTGGTTCACGGCATCCTGGGTGCCGACGACGGTGATGAGATCATCCTTGTACAGCCGGTCGTCGTTCGTCGGTCGGGTGATCGGGCCCTTCTCACCCCGACGCAGGCGAGAGAATCGCAGCTCTCCCGAGATGGTCTCGACAATGTTGCCCAGGAGCGGACCGTCCTCGCGCTCCACCCGGATGGTGCGGTTGATGAGCGGAGAAGGGGTGTCCTTGTCGCTGCGACGGTAACGCAGTGCCAGCAGACAGAAGAACAGCATGCCGATGACACCGTAGAGGTAGGTGACGGCATAGGCCACGGTGGCGTCTCCTGGTCCTGCCTTGTCACCAGCCATGGCAGCAGCGTTACCGGCCGCCGCCAGGGCAGGAGTGTTGGTAACAGCGCCGGCGAAGGCGCCGGCGATCATCGATGCCTTGAGGCCGAGGAGACGTCCTACCCCCACGGCCGCCAGGGCCGCCACGCTCAGTACGCCCAGGAGGATGGCCAACGGACCACCGGCGGTTCGGATGACGTGGAAGAAGTTCGGCCCGGACTGGATCCCGATGGCGAAGGTGAAGATCGCCAGCCCCAGCGTTCCCAGCTCTCGAGGAACCTCGATCGGCGTTGCTGCAGACGTTCCCCAGGCCGCCAACGCGATGCCGCAGAACAGCACCGCCGCAGCCCCGAGGCTTACTCCCTGATCTTGACGTGCCCCAGCAGCATCCCGGTGCCGACCAGGAGGAACAGGACGAGAACCACGTTCTCGGACAAGTGGTGCAGGACATTGGCGTGCGCCACCTTCCAGCCCAGGAGAGCGGTGCTGGCGGCCAGGAGGACCGTTGCCGGGACGCGTATGCTCCTGCGCCTGGCGCGCCAGAGCAGCAGTCCGGCGCCGACCATGAGGAGCACGATGACAACCGGGTTGTCTAACAGATAGTGCAGGACAGTGGTGACCACGTCGCTGTGCCGCCTTCCGTCTCGCCGCTGATAGTGACGCGGCGGATGTTTGTCATGAGTAACAGGGGTTATTGTGGCATCTCTGACGGGGCTCATGGCATACCAAGGTCCGGGCTCGTCGGCCGGAGACGATTCCGAAAGAGGCAGTTCGGGGAGGGGACGGGCCGCAGGCGACCCACCACGTCCGTGATTCCATGATGCGAGACAACAGGTGTCTCGATATGACTCTCTGTGAACACTGATCTAACGTTCATTACCCGGCAGGTCGCCGGACGGTAAGCACGGAGAAGGAGAGCGAGCGATGACCCGCGATGACGCTCCCGCACGTCAGGACCAACAGGTCATGACAGGCGCCCAGGCTCTGGTGCGCGCGCTGGAAGAGCTTGGTGTCACTGACATCTTCGGGATGCCGGGCGGTGCCATTCTGCCCTTCTACGACCCACTGCTCGCCTCGACGAGGATCAGGCACGTTCTGGTGCGCCATGAGCAGGGTGCCGGCCACGCCGCCGAGGGCTACGCCATGGTCACGGGCCGGCCCGGAGTCTGCGTGGCGACATCCGGCCCCGGTGCTACCAACCTCATCACCGCCATCGCCGACGCGCACATGGACTCGGTGCCGATGCTGGCCATCACCGGCCAGGTCGGAAGTCGTGGAATCGGGACGGATGCCTTTCAGGAGGCCGACATCGTCGGTGCCACGATGCCCTTCGTCAAGCATTCCTTCCTCATCACCCGTCCCGAGGACATTGTTCCGCGTGTGGCTGAGGCCTTCCATATGGCCTCAACCGGTCGTCCTGGACCCGTCCTCATCGACATCTCCAAGGACGCCCAGGAGGGCCCACTGAGTTCGTGTGGCCCCCGGCTCGGGACCCTGCCTGGCTACCGTCTGCCCGGCAAGCCCAATCAGCGGCGCCTGGCTCAGGCCGCCGAGGTGATCGCCGCTGCCGACCGTCCCCGTCCTCTACCTCGGCGGTGGCCTGAATCGTGCGCAGGTGCCCTCCGATGACCCTGGCCGAGCTCATCGATCTCATCGGGGCGCCGTTTCGTCACCACGCTGACCGCGCTGGACGTCATGCCCAGTGAGCATCCGCTCAACCTGCAGATGCCCGGGATGCACGGAACCGTTGCCGCTGTCGGGGCCCTGCAACGGGCGGATGTCGTCGTCTGCCTAGGGGCCCGCTTCGATGACCGGGTCACCGGTAGGCTGTACACCTTCGCCACGAAGGCCTCGGTCATCCACGTCGACGTCGACCCGCTGAGATCTCCAAGATCCGCACCGCCGACGTCCCGATCGTTGGTGATCTGACCGACGTCGTTCCCTGCCCTGAGTGCCGAGTTCCGTGACCACGTCTCCGCTGAGGGCGGGTGGACATCACGCCGTGGCGGCGCGAGGTCGAGCGCATCCAGGCCACCTATCCCCACGGGCTGGACCGATACCGACGACGGGACTGCTTCAGCCTCAGGAGGTCATCACGCACCTCAACCGGGCCGCATCCGAGGACACCATCTGGGTCACGGGTGTGGGGCAGCACCAGATGTGGGTCGGCGCACTCACCTCACTTTCCGTCGCCCCCTACTCCTGGCTCACCTCCGCCGGTGCCGGCACCATGGGGTACGGCCTGCCCGCCGCCATGGGTGCCAAGAGGCCTGCCCCTGACCGTCCGGTGTGGCTCATCGACGGAGACGGCTGCTTCCAGATGACCAACCAGGAGCTGGCCACCTGCACTCAACAACATTCCCATCAAGGTCGCTGTCATCAACAATCCTCGCTGGGCATGGTGCGGCAGTGGCAGACCCTGTTCTACGGGCAGCGCTACTCCAACACCGACCTGCATACCGGGGCCGGAACGAAGCGGGTTCCCTGACTTCGTCAAGATGGCCGAGGCCTACGGGGCAGTCGGGGCTGCGGTGTGAGCGCTCTGGAGGACCTGGACGACGTCATCGCGCAGGCCAATGCCATCAACGACCGCCCCGTCGTCGTCGACTTCATCGTCTCCGCGGACGCCCAGGTGTGGCCCATGGTCGCCGCCGGGGTTTCCAATGACGAGATCCAGCACGCCCGCGGCATGAGCCCGGTGTGGGAAGAGGAGTGAGCGCCGTGAGCGAGAAGCACACGCTGTCCGTCCTGGTGGAGAACAAGCCCGGCGTCCTGACCCGGGTGTCGGCGCTGTTCACGCGTCGGGGCTTCAACATCCACTCCCTGGCCGTCGGCCCCACCGAGCACGAGGACATCTCACGCATCACGGTGATCGCCGACGCTGAGGGGCTGGCTATGGAACAGGTCACCAAGCAGCTCAACAAGCTGGTCAACGTTCTTAAAATCGTTGAGCTGGATCCCGACACCTCTGTCGAGCGCGAGCTCTACCTCATCAAGGTGCACGCGGATGACGCCAACCGCACTGCGGTGCTCCAGGTCGTCGACCTGTTCCGCGCCCACGTCGTCGACGTCGCCCCGACGTCGGTGGTCATCGAGACCATCGGCTCAGAATCCAAGGTCAAGGCTCTGCTGACGGCTCTCCAGCCGTACGGCGTCAAAGAGATTGTCCAGTCCGGTGCCGTGGCGATCACGCGCGGCCCACGATCCATCACCGATCAACCCAAGGAGAAGTGAGAAGCAATCATGGCAGCTGAGAAGTTCTACGACGACGACGCCGACCTGTCCGTCATCCAGTCCAGAGGTCGCCGTCATCGGCTACGGTTCCCAGGGGCACGCTCACGCTCTGAACCTGCGCGACTCTGGCGTGGAGGTCGTCGTCGGCCTGCGCGAGGGCTCCTCCTCCGTGGCCAAGGCCGAGGAAGCGGGCCTGCCCGTCAAGCCGATCGCCGAGGCGGTCGCCTGGGCCGACGTCATCACCGTCCCGGCCCCTGACCAGGTGCAGGCCGCCCTCTACCGCGAGGAGATCGAGCCGAACATCAAGGCCGGCTCCGCCCTGCTGTTCTCCCACGGCTTCAACATCCACTTCGACTACATCAAGCCGGCTGCGGACATTGACGTCGTCATGGTGGCTCCCAAGGGCCCCGGCCACACGGTGCGCCGTGAGTTCGAGGCCGGCCGAGGTGTGCCCGTGCTCGTCTGCGTGGAGCAGGACGCCACCGGCACCGCCTGGGACCTTGTGCTGTCCTACGCCAAGGGCCATCGGCGGTACGCGCGCCGGTGCCATCAAGACCACCTTCCGCGAGGAGACCGAGACCGACCCTTCGGCGAGCAGACCGTCCTGTGCGGTGGCGTCTCCAAGCTCATCCAGTACGGCTTCGAGACCCTGGTCGAGGCCGGCTACCAGCCCGAGATGGCCTACTTCGAGGTCTGCCACGAGATGAAGCTCATCGTCGACCTCATCAACGAGGGCGGCATCTCCAAGCAGCGCTGGTCCTGCTCCGACACCGCAGAGTACGGCGACTACGTCTCCGGTCCGCGCGTCATCACGCCCGAGGTCAAGGACCACATGAAGGGAGGTCTCGCCGACATTCAGGACGGGACCTTCGCCAAGCGCTTCATGGACGACCAGGCCGCCGGCGCCCCGGAGTTCAAGAAGCTCCGCGCCGAGGGCGAGGCCCACCCCATCGAGGCCACCGGCCGTGAGGTGCGTTCCATGTTCGCCTGGCGTGCCGACGTCGACAAGGACTACACCGAGGGCTCTGTGGCCCGCTGAGGACCGCTAAGGCGACGTACGGCGGTGCCCCTGACGACTCAGGTCGTCGGGGCACCGCCCTATTTGCCTGCGTTGTCGCTTGGCTCAGGCGAGCCGGTGGCGTTGGAGACGGACGCCGAGGGCCACCATGGCCATGACCAGCCCCATGATGCCCACGAGCAGTGCGGCGCCGCGTCCTGGGCCGATGCCGACGACGGCTCCGAGACTGGCGGACAACCTCTGTCCTGGCTCCAGCAGAGGCTGAAGCACGCGGTCGACCAGTACCCCGGAGCACAGGTAGGCCGCCAGGTAGCCCAGTTGGGTGACCAGGCTGATGGTGCCCCAGGTCCGTGCCTGCCGAGTGTTGTCGACCTGCGTGCGCACGAGGACCTCCGCACCTGCCTGGGACAGGGGAAGGCTGCCGAAGGTGAGAAACCCGCAGGCGGTCACCCACCAGGCTCCGGGCCCCAGGGGGACCAGCACCATGGCGGCGCCGGTCCCGGCCAGCCCCGCCGCGAGCAGCGTCGTCGGCTGCGCGCTCTTCCAGGCGGTGACCAGGGCGGCCCCCACAAGCATGCCGGTGGCTGCGACGGTCTCGATCATGCCCATCTCAGAGGTGGTCACGGTGGGCAGGAGAATCGGCTTGATGAGAACCTGGATGACTCCGATAGCGAGGGTCGCCAGCTGTCATGAGAGCCACGAGGGTGCGCAGGCCGGGGAGGCGGGTGATGGTCCTCCAGCCCGCCAGGAGATCGTGGTCGTCACCGGGCTGGGCTGCTGCGCGTTGCGACGCACCCTGCTGCCAGAGCCCGGCGCACTGTCATGGTGCACCCCACGGTGACCAGGCAGGTGCTGGCGTCGAGCAGGACGAGTCTCTCGAACGCCGACGAGGCGGCATGAGGAACCCTGCCGCGGCCGGAGCCAGCAGGTACTTCGCCGCGGATGCCAGCTGAAGCAGCCCGGAGGAGCGCACGTAGTCCTCCTCGGTCACCAGGTCGGTGACGCTGGCCTCAGTGCCGGCTCGGTGAGCGCGGCGAGGCAGGAGGAGAGACGGCCCCCGTGCAGATCCAGGCCAGGGAGGGGCGGGGCGAGGACAGGGCCGCAGGATGAGGCCCAGTCCGAGCACCGAGACCGGCATCTCCGATGATCATCATGAGGCGGCGGTCGTAGCGGTCGGCAAGAACTCCGGCCAAGGGCGCCAGGAGGACGAGGGGGCGAAAGGCGCTCATCTGGATGACTGCCACGGAGGAGGCCGATCCATGGGCGCGCAGCATGATGACCGCCAGTCCGAAGGCAGTCAGACCCGTTCCCAGTGAGTTGATGAATGAGCCCAGGACAAGTAGGCCGACGTGTCTCATGAGTCTGCCTCCGCGAGGATGGACAGGCTTCCCGGCCGGGCGCCCAGAAGCGTCTCGCCTCGCCCAGACGAGACTCTCGTGGCGGCGGGCGAGCTCGTCGGGGCCGGCTTCCAGGATCTCGTGGTCCAGGAGGATGCCCGAGGCGCTCAAAAGCAGCTCGATGGCGTCGCAGGCCGCTCAGTGGTGAAGGAGCCCTCGCTCACCCCTGGGTGACGACGTCGGCGAGACAGGGTCAGATGCTCGATCATGGCCGTGATGGACAACAGGTGAAACTCCGCGTTTCCAGGTGCGTGGAACTGCTCGATGAGCTCGGACTCGGTGCCCTCGACCCGCATCGCAGCCATGATCGCCTTGAGCTGTCCACTCGCCGGAGCCGATGAGGCGGCGAGCTCACGGGCGCGCTGCTCCACCTGGCCGACGATGCGCAGGACAAGAGCCCTGAGGATCTGCTCCTTGCTGGGGAAGTGGTAGTAGAGCGTCCCTGGCGATGCCCACGACCCCAGGATGTCTCTCCATGGTGGTGGGCTGGAAGCCCTGGTGGTGAACAGGGCTGTGCGCGGCGTCGAGAATCTCCTCGCGACGTTGAGCAGCAGGACGGTGGGTGCGTGGCATGGCTCCTCCTTGATGTAGATCGCTGGAACAAGACTAACCGACCGTCGGTCGAAAACGCGACTCGTGCGATTTCGCTCATCAGGTGGACTTCTCGTCTCGTATCGTGACCATGTCCTAAGGTGGCCTCATGACGCAGACCATCAAGCTGGCAGTAATCCCGGGCGACGGCATCGGCAAGGGAGGTCGTTCCCGAGGGCCTCAAGGTTCTCGATCGGGCGCTGGAGGGGACCGTGTCACGGTCCTGCCGACCACCTTCGACCTGGGGGCCGAGCGCTGGCACCGGACCGGGACAGACTCTCACCGATGAGGACCTCCGAGGCGATCAGGGGACATGACGCCATCCTGCTGGGCGCCGTCGGCGACCCGTCCGTCCCCTCCGGGGTCCTCGAGCGCGGTCTGCTCCTGCGCCTGCGCTTCGCCCTGGACCACTACGTCAACCTGCGTCCCTCGGTCTACTACCCGGGAGTGCCGACGCCGCTGGCCGATCCTGGTGACATCGACTTCGTCGGTGCGTGAGGGACAGAGGGCCCGTACTGCGGAAACGGCGGCGTTGTGCGGCAGGGCACGGCGCATGAGATCGCCACCGAGGTCAGTGTCAACATGGCCTACGGCGTGGAGCGCCTGGTCCGCTACGCCTTCGCCAAGGCCCAGTCCAGGACGGCCAAGCATCTCACGCTTGTCCATAAGCACAACGTGCTGGTTCACGCCGGTGGCCTGTGGCGCCGCATCGTCGAGGCCGTCGGTGCTGGGTATCCCGAGGTGGTCGTTGACTACTGCCACGTGGATGCCGCCACCATCTACATGGTCACCGACCCTGGTCGCTTCGACGTCATCGTCACCGACAACCTCTTCGGCGACATCCTCACCGACGAGGCGGGTGCCGTCACCGGCGGTATCGGGCTGTCGGCCTCGGGCAACATCAACCCTGAGGGGTCTTCCCTCCATGTTCGAGCTCGTCCACGGCTCGGCCCCGACATCGCCGGACGGGGAAGGCCGACCTGACCGCCACGATCAGCGCCGTGGCCTCATGCTCGACCATCTGGGGCTGGCCGAGGCTGCCGGCCGGGTCGAGGCCGGCGTCAAGAGTCGACATGGCCGCCCGCGTCGCCGGCGCCGAGCGTACGACCGGTCAGATCGGTGACGCCATCGCCGCCGCTGTGGCCAGGGTAGCAGTTGCGACATCGCGTGAGATGTCGCGGTGGCCTTTGTGTCCCTAGCGTGACAGAACGATCTGGTGATCGTCGTTAGAGTCCGTGCGTGTCGTTCCTCGGTCTCCGGCGCCACGTTGCCGCGTGGCTCGTGCCTGTCGGGATCGTTGGACTATGCGGGACGACGTCCTGGCTGACGACTCGCTCACTGACTCCGAGGTTGAGGCATTCCTGGGTTGAGGGGGCGGTTGCCGCTCGGCGGCACACGCCGAATCCGGATCGGCTGTCTGCGCCGACGGTCGACAGCGAGCAGGAGGATCCTTCGGTCAGGCCGAGGGCGGATGATCCCGCCCAGTCTTGGGCAGGCGGGAGCTACGTCGCAGTCTCCGTCCGATGCCGCTGCGGGCACGACGCCATCGGGTCCGCAGGACTCCGCTGATGTCAGGAGGAATCCCCTGAGGGCCAGGAGCGGTCGCAAGAGCCGTGACCGGTGGTCAGCCGGGGACGCTCGTCGTGCACGGAGCCCCTCATGACCGGAGGTGGGGGCGGTCGGTGGTTGCAGGCTCCGGTGACCTTTCCGGCCAGCGGGACCGCCCCGATAGGTCGTCGATCGTGATGCCATGAACAACCGCGTCCCAGGACGTCGTATCGAAAGCTCCCTGCTGGCACACCGTGGGTCACGGGCAGTGCGGCGCTGTCGGCGGACCATACCCGCACGAAGGACCTCCCGACGACCTGAGAACCGGCGATGCTGGCACTGAAGGTCGTAGCGATACCGGCATAGGACTCGGACCGGTTGGCCGTCGTGAGCTCCATCCGCGCGGTCTGCCTGTAGTCCGTGCATGCGCCGGCAAGGAGATGGCCCAGTGCTCGGACAACGCATAGTCGTCTCCCCCGGTCACGACCAGCTCTGGGCTGCTGGTCACCTCGGCGCTCACCTGGCAGGTCGAGGAGCGTGAGACGTATGACCGCGACCAGGAGGTTGCAGGAGAGCGCGTGTCTCGGACGTCGTTGCTCCGGACGCCGCGGTGGGGGCTGTGCTAGCCGCCGGGCGGAACGCATGTCGGAACCTAGTCGTTGCCCCGGCTTTGGAGTCAGGATATGGGAAGGATGTGTCCGAGGTTGTGGCCTCGGCGGTAGGGTGGGCCTATGCGCAGAGACAGACGCCGCCTCAACCGACTTTTGCATCCACATCCTGGCCCGTGCCGCTGAGGGTCCCCGTTCCTGAGGCCGACGCAATCGCCGGTCGCTTCCCCTGACCGCCAACCCGTCGCCCGTCGCCGAGGACGAGCGCAAGGCGATCCTGGCGGGTCTCCACTTCGGCGACTCCTTCACCGACCATATGGCCCACGCTCGCTGGAAGCAGGGTGAGGGCTGGGGCGACTACGGCGTCATTCTTACGGCAACCTCAGCCTGTCCCCGGCCACCGCCGTGCTCCACTACGGTCAGGGAGATCTTCGAGGGCATCAGGCCTACCGGCACGACGACGGATCGGTGTGGACCTTCCGACCCCGCTACAACGCGGCCCGCCTCAACGCCTCGGCCCGGCGTCTGGCTCTTCCCTGATCTGTCGGAGGAGGACTTCGTGGCCTCCCTGGTGGATCTGGTACGCGCCGATGCCGCCTGGGTGCCCTCGGGTGAGGGGAGTCCTCTATCTGCGTCCTTCGCTTCGCCTCCGAGGGCATTCCTCGGAGTGCGTCCTTCGAAGGTGGTCGACTACTACGTCATCGCCTCGCCTCGGGCTCCTACTTCACCCATGGCCTTGAGCCCATCTCCATATGGGTCAGCACCGAGTACCACCGTGCCGGACGCGGAGGAACCGGAGCGGCCAAGACCGGGGGCAACTACGCCTCCTCCCTGCTTCCTCAGCAGGAGGCCTATGCGCAGGGCTGTGATCAGGTCTGTTTCCTTGATGACGTCTCGCAGAAGAACCTCGAAGAGCTCGGCGGTATGAACATCATGGTCGTCGACGCCGACGGAACCGTGCGCACGCCGCAGCTGACCGGGACCATCCTCGAGGGCTCCACCCGCAGCGCCATCATCCGCATGCTGCGTGACTCGGGGCGGAACGTCGTCGAAGACACCATCAGCCTTGAGGGGCTGCTGGCGGACATCGAGTCGGGCCGGGTCAGCGAGGTGTTCGCCTGCGGTACCGCGGTTGTCTGTCGCCCTGGGGGCATCTCAAGGGCGAGGGATTCGATGCCCGTATCGAGGGCAGTGAGGTCACCCGGCAGATCCATGACCGGCTCACGTCCATCCAGTCCGGCCATGCGGAGGACCCCTACGGGTGGATGTATCAGCTCGTCCCTCCTCGTTCGTAGAATAACCGGAGGCATTCTTCTGATTGTGCGGAAGATATTCTGGACGAGATTTGAATGATGACGAGAGATTACTCTCGTCTCAGTTGCATCTCATTTCATGATGATTTTGCCCGGATCGCCTTGGAAATGGAGATCCGGGCAAAAGCTTATGAAAAAGTGTGGTGCTATATGCGTCGCGACCCAGACCCCCTGCCTGATCCTGCAAAGCGCCTGGCGAAAAAGGATGACGCCGGAACCATCCCGAGGTGCCCACAGTGCCGACGCACTGATGGCGCTGACCTCAGAGTCTCCGCTGCTGCTTCCTCGGATGCCGCAGCGGTGTCATCAGCATGGGCCCGACGTCGTCCCGGCCGGGGCTGGAGGATCGCTCTCCCTCAGCGTGCTGGCGATGATTCCTGGTCCTGACCCTGGCCACGGGGGCCTTGCCCTGTGGGTGCGAGCACTCCCTGGCCTCCGGTATCAGGACCATTGCCGATCCCTTCGCCGGTATCGCCACGCGAGCACCGCA
>BNJU01005246.1_pt1 | contig 53233 bp, 96 predicted proteins | sample 8539281 | NCBI WGS metagenome assembly BNJU01 (sample SAMD00202456, study PRJDB9452) | human saliva metagenome | isolation source: human saliva | place: Japan | reverse complement strand
CGAACCCGCGCCGGAATGGCGACCGCGGGAGTGTCGCAGGGAGCAGGCACCAGCGGGCAGGAGCAGGCAGGGCCCAGCGACACCCCGCCAGTTAGGCATTCCTTAGGTAAGGTTTACCTTGATTAGATGACGTGTTCAATGCCACCCTCGCGACGCTCCGTCGTGAACTTGCCAGTGTTGAATTCGGCAAGCAAGATCTGGTTAAACTCGTGGCACAACGACCAGCGACGCCTTTGCAGGTCAGTGCCTGGAGCCGGTCCAAGGGCATGGCCGAACCGGCTGCAGCGCGGCAGGCCGGGGCGTCGGAAGCGACTAGGGAGGAGAACCGTCATGACGCAGAGCGACGACGACTCTACCTGGGCACGCGTTCTCGACCTCATCGCCGAGAAGGGGCTGGTGTCGGCGGCGCAGCTCGCTAGCGTCCTGAGCTTTCTGACACCGGCCGCCGTCGCAGGCACATCACGGCCCTCTTGAGGACGCTGGAGCAGATCGAGGTTCACCGCCGGCCCAGCGGGCAGCGCGGCTGCGGTCGCCCGGCCCGGCACTACGTCCTGACGCCCAGGCGCCTGCACCTCTTCGCGGAGGGCTACTCCGACCTGGCCAACCGCGCCCCTGCACTCACCCGTCCCAGGTGGCCGGGTGACAAGGCGGTCGACCTTTCGCGGCGGCCAGGGGCCGTGACCCGAGCGCCGCTATGCCACCGTCGTCGAGGCGGCCGGCAGGGGCGACCCCTCGGAGAGGGCCCGTGCCCTGGCGGACGCCCCTGACTCTCGACGGTTACGCGGCCCTCGGTGCGCGACGTCGGGGACGGGTCCTTCGCCGTCCAGCTGTGCCAGGGCAACCGCTCGGTGCGCGACGTCGCCGGGGAGTTCCACGAGCTGTGCGACGCCGAGACGCAGGCCATCTCCCGGCTCGTGGGCGTCCCCGTCCAGCGTCTCGCCACCCTGGCCGGAGGCGAGCACGTCTGTACCACCCATATTCCGATCGCCATGCCCGCGCTGCGAAGCGCGCGGTCCGGGCGGCGGCTAAGACGCGAGGCCTTGAGACCAAGCGAATGGAAGGAACCCGATGACACCGCTGACAACCGAGACCACGCGTAGCACTGACGACGAGATCATCGACCTGATCTCGACGAGCTACGACTTCGGCTGGCACGACCCGACGAGGCCGGTGAGAAGGCCAAGCGAGGCCTTGATGAGCAGGTGGTCCGCGAGATCTCCGCCATCAAGGGAGAGCCGGAGTGGATGCTGGCCAAGCGTCTCAAGGCCTACTCCACCTTCGAGCGCAAGCCCATGCCCACCTGGGGCGTGGACCTCTCCCAGCTCGACATGGACGCCGTCAGTACTACGTGCGCTCTACGGACCGGCCGGCCAACTCCTGGGACGACCTTCCCGAGGACATCAAGAACACCTACGACCGCATCGGCATCCCCGAGGCCGAGCGCGAGCGCCTGGTGGCGGGCGTGGCCGCCCAGTACGAGTCGGAGGTCGTCTACCACCAGATCCGCGGTGACCTGAGGAGCAGGGCGTCATCTTCGTGGACACCGACACCGCGGTGCGCGAGTACCCCGAGCTCGTCAAGGAGTACTTCGGGACCGTGGTGCCCGCCGGCGACAACAAGTTCGCCGCCCTCAACACGGCCGTGTGGTCCGGGGGCTCCTTCATCTACGTCCCCAAGGGCGTCCACGTCGAGATCCCGCCCAGGCCTACTTCCGCATCAATACGGAGAACATGGGCCAGTTCGAGCGCACGCTCATCATCGCCGACGAGGACTCCTACGTCCACTACGTCGAGGGCTGCACCGCCCCCATCTACTCCACCGACTCCCTGCACTCGGCGATCGTGGAGATCGTGGTCAAGAAGAACGCCCGCGTGCGCTACACGACCATCCAGAACTGGTCCAACAACGTCCACAACCTGGTGACCCAGCGCGCTACCCGCGAGGAGGGCGCCACCATGGAGTGGATCGATCGGGCAACATCGGCTCCAAGCGCAACATGAAGTACCCGGCCGTCTTCCTCATGGGCCCCTCACGCCCGCGGCGAGGCCCCGTCCATCGCCTCGCCGGCGCGGACCAGCACCAGGACACCGGGCGCCAAGATGGTCCACATGGCGCCCCACACCTCCAGCCACATCGTCTCCAAGTCGATCGCCCGCCACGGTACGCAGCGCCTACCGCGGACTGGTGCAGATCACGAAGAACGCCCGGCACCCAAGTCCAACGTGCTGTGCGACGCGCTCCTGGTCGATGAGATCTCCTGCTCGGACACCTACTCCCTACGTCGACGTGCGCACCGACGACGTCGAGATGGGGCCACGAGGCCACCGTCTCCAAGGTGAGCGCCGACCAGCTCTTCTACCTCATGCAGCGCGGGCTGACTGGAGACCGAGGCCATGGCCACCATCGTGCGCGGCTTCGTCGAGCCCATCGCCCGGGAGCTGCCCATGGAGTACGCCTCGAGCTCAACCGGCTCATCGAGCTGCAGATGGAGAACTCGGTGGGCTGACCCACCGCAGCGGATCCTCCCTCGTCAGCCCACTCAGCCTCGACCCACACCATCACACCGGCCTGCTGCCGGCCAAGGAGCACCTCCACATGCCTGAACTTCGACCGACCACTCGAGCGCCACGCTCGACGGCGCTCACTCCCACGGCGGGCCGCGCTACGTCTCCTCGCGCGCCGACCGCCCCACCTCCTTCGACCCCGCCGACATCCTGGTGCCGCGCGGCCGTGAGGAGGAGTGGCGCTTCACGCCGATGAAGCGCTTCGCCCCGCTGTTCGACCTCGACGCCATCCGCGCGGCCACCGCCGACCAGAGAGCGACTGCCGGTGGTCCGTATCGAGACGGACCTGCCTCGACGGCGCGAGCCTGAGACCGTCGCGCGCAGCGACGCCCGCATCGGCACCGTGGGCGCCCCTGGTCGACTGCACCGGCGTCACCGCCTGAACGGCACCGAGACCGCCACGGTGCTCACCCTGGAGCCCGGCGCCCAGCTGGAGCGGGCCGCCCGGCTGAACATCATCGGCCAGGACGCGCAGCTCGCCCGCCCCACCGCCCAGCACATCCTCGTCGTTGCCGAGGCCGGTTCCGCGAACCGTCGTCCTGACCACACCGGCACCGCGGCCCTGACCCAGGCGTCGAGGTGACGGTCGCCGACGGCGCCGAGCTCACCCTGGTGACCGTCCAGGGCTGGGAGGACGAGGCCGTCCACGCCTCCAACCACCGGGTCAAGGTCTGCGGCCGCGGGCGTCCTCAGCACGTCGTCGTCAGCCTCGGCGGAGACGTGCATCTGCCCCGACCCGGGCTTCTCCGGCGAGGGCGGGCACATCGACGCCTCACGGCGTCTACTTCACCGATGCCGGCCAGCACCAGGAGCACCGCCCCTACGTGGCCCACACCGAGCCCCACTGCTACTCGCGCGTCACTCAGCAAGGGCGCCCCTCCAGGGCGAGGGCGCGTACGCCGTGTGGTGGGGACTGCCTCATCGGTCAGGCTGCCCGCGGCACCGATACCTACGAGCTCAACCGCAACCTGGTCCTCACCGAGGGGGCCAAGGCCGACCTGTGCCGAACCTGGAGATCGAGAACGGCAACATCGAGGGTGCTGGCCACGCCAGCGCCACTCGGCCGCTTCGACGACCAGCAGCTGTTCTCACCTGCGTGCCCGCGGCATCCCTCGAGACCGGAGGCCCGCCGCCCTCGTCGTCCTGGGCTTTTCAACGAGATCGTCGCCGAGATCGGTGTCGATGAGGTCGAGGAGCGCCCTCATGGCCGCTATCGAGAAGGAGCCTCGAGCTCACCGGACTCATCACCGCCCGCACCGACCAGGACCCCGCCGCCCGAGCCGGCAGCCGAGTGACAGGCCGGACCCCTTTCACGACGGTCCGCCCACCCGCAACCAGACCACAACCCAGCTGAAAGAAACGTCGTATGAGCACTCTGCAGATCAAGAACCCACGTCCAGGTCGCCACCAACGACGGCCCCAAGCCCATCCCTCGAGCGGCGTCGACCTGACCATCGACTCCAACCAGGTCCACGCCATCATGGGTCCCCAACGGCTCGGGCAAGTCCACCCTGGCTCTACTCCATCGCCGGGTCACCCTGACTACGAGGTCACCGACGGCGAGGTCCTCCTCGACGGCGTCGACCTGCTGGAGATGAGCGTGACGAGCGCGCCCGGGCCGGCCTCTTCCCGGCCATGCAGTACCCTGTCGAGGTCCCCGGCGTCACCGTGGCCAACTTCCTGCGCACGGCCAAGACCGCCATCGACGGGCCAGGGCCCCCAGGTGCGCCAGTGGGTCGGTGAGGTCAACCAGGCCATGAAGAACCTCAGTGATGGACCCCGCTCTCTCCCAGCGCGACGTCAACGCCGGCTTCTCCGGCGGTGAGAAGAAGCGCTTCGAGATCCTCCAGATGGAGCTGCTCCGTCCCCGCTTCGCCGTCCTGACGAGACCGACTCGGCCTGGACGTCGACGTCTGCGCATCGTCTCCCGAGGGCGTCAACCGCCTCCACGACGAGTCCGACGCCGGCTTCTCCTCATCACCACTACACGCGCATCCTGCGCTACATCAAGCCCGACCACGTCCACGCCCTTCGTCGACGGGCGCGTGGCTGAGGCCGGCGGCCCCGACCTGGCCGGGACCGCCTCGAGGAAGAGTGGCTACGACCGCCACCTCGCCTGACGGTCCTCACCGTGCCGGGCCGACGACGCGCGCCGCGCAACACGGCGCCTCGCCGGCCCCGGCACTGAGCCAGGGGGACTATGTCTCGTGACTCAGCCCCCGCCGTCGGCGACCATGCCCGGAACCGCTCGCACCGAATCGGAAAGGCACGTCATGACTCCAGTCCACCGTCTCGCTCACTGGGCGCCTTCGGCCGGCGCACTCAACGTGGAGGAGATCGCCGCGATCCGCGCCGACTTCCCCTACCGGAGCGGGCCGCCCGCAACGGCGAGGCGCTGGCCTACCTGGACTGGGCGGCCACGAGCCAGAAGCCCGCCGGCGTCATCGCCACGGAGGCCGACTTCTACCGCATGTCCAACGGCGCGGCGGGGCGTTCGACCTACCAGCTCGCCGACGAGGCCACCGCCACCTTTGAGGACGCCCGCGACGCCGTCGCCGCCTTCGTCGGGGCGCGCGGCAGTGAGCCTGTCTTCACCAAGAACGCCACCGAGGCCATCAACCTCGTCGCTCTGGCCATCGGGCACGCCAGCCAGGGCTGGTCGGCGGCCCGCGGTGGAGGGCTCGCCGCGGCCGATGACCCGGCTCGGCGCCTCATCATCGGAGAGGGCGACGAGGTGGTCGTCACCCGTGCTGAGCACCACGCCAACCTCGTGCCCTGGCAGGAGCTGTGCGCCCGCACCGGCGCCACCCTGCGCTGGCTGGACCTGACCGAGGACTGGGCGCATCGATGCCGCCACCCTGACGTCATCACCGAGCGAACCTCGCGTCCTGGCCCTGACCACGCCTCCAACGTCACCGGTGCGATCAGCCCACTGACCTCATCCTCCCACGCGCCCAGCAGGTCGGTGCGCCTGCGTTGTCCTGACACCCTGCCAGTCCGCCCACCTGCCGCTGGACTTCGGCGCCCTGAAGACCGCCGGCGTGACGCCATGGTGCTATCCAGCCACAGATGCTCGGCCCCACCGGCATCGGCGCGCTCGTGGCCACCGAGGAGCTCCGCTGCGATGCCACCGGTGCTCACCGGCGGCTCCATGATTGAGATCGTCACCATGGAGTCGTCGACCTTCGCGAGCGGGCCCGCCCGTTCTCGAGGCCGGCAGCCAGCCGCTGGCGCAGGCCGCGGGATGGCGCACCGCCGTGGAGTACCTTGCCCGGATCGGCCTGGACCGGCTCCACGCCACCGAGCAGGCCCTGACCCAGCAGGTGCTCGAGGGCCTGGCCCAGGCCCCCGGGCTGCGCCTGGTCGGCCCGACCGACACCACCGACCGCCTGGGCGTGGTCGCCTTCCATCGAGGGAGTCCACCCCACGACGTCGGCCAGGTCCTCGACGCCGCCGGCGTCGCCGTGCGCACCGGCCACCACTGCGCCCAGCCCATCCACCAGCACTTCGGCATCCACGCCTCTCGCGCCTGTCCTCGGGGCCTGCTCCACCCCGAGGAGGTGGACCGCTTCCTGTCCGCCATCGCCGACGTCCGGCGCTACTTCCAGAGGTGAGCATGAACGAACTCGACCAGCTCTACCAGCAAGTCATCCTCGACCACTCCCGCGAGCGCCACGGCTCCGGCGCCCTCGACGCCCCGGACGCCACCAGCCACCAGGTCAACCCCACCTGGTGACGACGTGACCCTGGGGTGCGCGTCGAGCGACGGCAAGATCGAGGCCATCGGCTGGGAGGGGACGGGTGCTCCATCTCCCAGGCCTCCATCTCCGTCATGCATGACCTCGTCAACGGCGCCGACCTGGCCACCGTGGCCCGCCTCGAGGCGGACTTCGATACCCTCATGCACTCGCGCGGCAAGGGCGTCGACGACGCCGTCCTGATGACCTCGAGGACAGGGGCCGCCTTCGAGGGCGTCTCGAAGTACTCCCAACCGCGCCGTGCGCCCTGCTGGGGTGGATGGCCCTCAGCGACGCCCTGGCCAAGTCCGGCGTCGCCCTGCCCGCCGTTGAGCCGAACGGCGCCCGAGTAGACTCAACCGTCCCCACACCACTGTCCGACCCGCGAGGAAGAAGGAAGAAGCCATGAGTGACAACCCCTAGTGGGATGCCGGCAGCCGCCGACAACCCCATGGCCGCCCAGCAGCCGCCGGCCCCGTCGCCAGCACCGAGGGCGTCGATGTCGCCGCCGTCGAGGAGGCCCTGCGCGACGTCATCGACCCTGAGCTCGGTATCAACGTCGTCGACCCTCGGCCTGCTCTACGGGGTGTCGATCGAGCCCGACGGCACCGTCGTGCTCGACATGACCCTGACCACCGCCGCCTGCCCGCTCACCGACGTCATCGAGGAGCAGGCCCAGCAGGCCCTGTCCTCATCGCCGACAAGGTCCGCATCCAGTGGGTGTGGCTGCCGCCGTGGGGGCCGGACAAGATCACCCCTGAGGGCCGCGAGCAGCTGCGCGCCCTGGGCTTCAACGTCTGATCCTCTGTCGAGGCCGCCGTCAGGTCAGGTCCTCCTCGACACCGAGGACCGCCTCGCGCAGGACACGCGCGTGGCAGTGGACGTGGTCGTGACCGGCGAACAGGAGCGTCACCGTCGTGAGGGCCTCGTGACGCAGGTGCTCGACGGCGCACCGCCCCAGGGCCTTCGGTGAGCTCGGCCCGGTAGGCTCGACGAACTGGGGCCAGGGCAGGTCCCTGCTGTGGAAGGCCCGCCGCAGCTCGGTGGTGGGGTGGCGTCCTTGGCCCACTCGTCGAGAGCGGCGCGCCCTTGACACGCCACGGGGCCAAAGCCGGTCCACCAGGACCCGTGCTCCGTCCTCGGCGCTGGGCTCCTCACGGATGCCTTTGAGAACCACGTTGTCAGATGAAGGAAGGCGTTGACTCATACCAGCGACGCTACTCGCCCCATCCGTCGGTGCGGTCCCATCGGCTCGCAGTGAACCGGGCGTGCGAGCGGCGCTCACTGAGCTCGGGGCGCCATCGGTCGATCGCGGTGAGGAACCCTGTTCCAAGGCCCGCGAGCCGCGCATCGGGGCACCCCCGTGGCCCGATGAGGCTGAAGAGTCCCCGACCGCATCGGTGTCGACGCTCCTGGCCAGGGCTGCCAGGCGCCAGGCGGCAGCCGGGCCTCCATCCGGGAGACCATGACCTGGGCGCGCTGCTCGATCTGCGCCTTTGACATCTCGGTCGGCTCCTGGGAGTAAAAGGCCAGTGACTCGGCGTCGTAGTCAGGATCCGGGTCCACGAAGAGGAACTCCGCCTCCGGCGGCATCTGGCCGCGATAGCAGGCCAGGTCGGTCAGGTCCCGCCCTGCGCACGGCGCAGCGGGTGGCCCTCATCGGCAGCGGCCTGCTCCAGCCGGTCGAAGAAGGCCGCCATACGTGGGGACATCGGTGAGATCGTCGAACCGTCCTTGGCCTGCTCCAGCAGGCCGGCGAGCATGTCCCTCCGCCTGGTGACCTCGGCCAGGTGATCCTCCACGGCGGCCAGGGCCAGCCAGGTCCTCGACCACGGAGCCGCCGCCGCGCGTGCTTTCAACTGTTCCGGCTGCGGGCGCGTCGTCGGGTTGCTCGACGCCGGTAGCCCCGGATCTCGTCGAGAACGCGCCTGATGGTCTCCAGGGACACACCGGCCTGGACCAGCTCAGGGCGGATCCGGGAGAGCCGGACGACGTGGCTCAGGTCGTAGTCGCGCCAGCCGCCCCGTTCTCCGGAACTGGAAGCAGACCCAGCGAGTGGTAGTAGCGCATCGTGCGCACGGTTGTCCCGGTCAGCTCGGCGATCTCGGCAACGCGCATGGGGACAGTCCACACGGCACCCGGATCCTGGGCCGTTCGGATCCACGTAGTGGGGCCGGATCATGGGGAGTGCGATCCGTTTGCCGGGGCATGCCCGCGTTGCTACTGTGCCCGCGTGATGACAGGCGGATCAGGTACCGACGGCGGCAGCGGCGCCTCGTCTCGCCCCTGAGCAGGCGGGAGGGTCCCGGTGAACGGCACGCGAGGCAACCCTGCAGGTCGGCGACCTGCTCCAGGGCAGTGCAGGCGCCCTGTCAGTCACAGGTTGCCTGCTCTTCAAGCGAATGGGACCCCAGGACCACCTGCTTCTACTACTGGGAGGAGTGGCAGCTCATCGGGGCCAGCAACGCCGACACCTGGGTCGAGGTCGACCACGATCCCGGCGAGGTCCTCTACGAACCCGTTCGTCTCCAGGAGAAGATCGAGCCGTGGGCCCCTGACCGTCGGTCAGACGATGCCGCTGACGATCAACGGCGTCCTGCACCGCGGCATGGTTGAGGAGGTGACCACCGAACGCTCGAGAACGTCATCGGTTCCCGGTGTGCCCACCAACATCGGCGAGACCATGACCTACGCCGAGGTACGGCTGACGGACCCGGCCGGCGTGACCAGCAGCTCGACCATCGACAGCCACCGTTTCCGTGACCCTCCTGGCATACCGCAAAACCTCCTTGTCCACTGCGCAGCAGAAGCAGCTCTTCAGGGCGGGTCCTGTACAACCGCCGATCCGTCACCGGAAGAACCGGCCGGAACATCGGATGCGCGGTCGTCGCCGCCCTCGTCAGTATCGTGCTCGTCGGCGGGCTGTTCTCCGCGTGCTCCAACCTCAGCCGCACCAGTGGCGACGCCGACCCCACCAGCACTCGCACTCTGGCCTCACGGAGCTACCGCCACCGCCCGGTCTACGGGGGCGGCGGAGGTCGGAGTCAGGCCCGCATGGTGGGCCACCCCCATGCGCTGTCGACGGCGGGAGAGCGAGGATGGGACCTCACCCCGTTTGTCGGCTGCCCGCCCTCGTTGCTACCGTGCTCGCGTGAGTGCGGTGAGCCTGTGTTCCGTCAGCTACAAGATCAGTGGCGCCGAGCCGCATGCGCTCAACGACCTGTCCACCATGGAGTCGATTCTCCTTGGTGCCGCCCAGACGGCGGGACTGACTGCCGTCTCCAGTGCTCACCACCGCTTCGAGCCCCAGGGACTGAGCGCCGTCATCATTCTGTCCGAGTCGCATATCGCCGCCCACACCTGGCCCGAGTCCGGCACCGCTACGTGACGCTCACCAGCTGCCGCACACTGACCCCGCCCAGATCGAGGTCGGTGGGGAGCTGTGCGCAAGCGCCTGCGGGCCCAGCAGGTGACCAGCCCAGGGACTCACTGCCAGAGTGTCAGAGGTGATCTGAGAGTCGGTGAGACGCTTCGGGGTTCCTTGAGGAAGAAGCGCCGCTCCTACACCGTCATGGGGCGAGTTGTCCTCAAACGACGGGATCAGGGAGGTCGGCGCTTCGTCAAGCGGGAGCAGTGGCGCCTGATCGACGACGACGTCAAGAGTTCTGGCTGGAGATCCGTCGAGACACCAACAAGGTGGTTCTTCACGAGCCGGTTCTGTCTCAGCCGGCGATTGACCTGCTCCCCTCGAGGTCGGTTGAGCCGGCAGCTGCGACTTCGTACGGCCGTGCACCGTCGAGGTCACGAATGTGCGCCGTGCTGAGATCGACCATGAGACCGGGGCTGTGAATCATCCCAATGGGGCTCTCACCACGACAACTTGCGCCGATCTCCGCGTGGTAGATGCGCACGGCTCGATCTCCACCATGGTGGTCGATGCACATCGCCTCCACACCGAGAGATTCACAGCGAAAACAGGTCTGTCCTCCTCGAAGCAGTCCAGGGTCTTCGTAGGCCCGTGACCCGGCCGTGGTGGATACCCGGTTTCGTGCGAAGGCTCTGGCGGTGGTTCCCCGCGGCGATCTCCGGGGCGAGTAGAAGCGACTGGGCCCCCGTGTTCTGGATCGTCCTGATGTTCGTCGTTCTGGTGCTGGCCGAGCTGATCGATGACGAAGAGGGTTTCATTCCCGCAAGCGGCGGCTCCTTCCGGAACCGCTCGGTCTACGGCGGCGGGGGCGGCGGCGTCGGAAAATGACCTGGAGCCCACGGACTCAACCCCTCGACGGTCATACACGAAGGAGAAGACATGTCGCTCATGACCATCGCTCACCACTCATCGGTCGACCTCAACTGGCAGTCACTGCTGAGCACCGTCGTCTACGCGGTGCTCGGAGTGGTCCTGCTCATGGTGTTCGCGCTGCTCGTCAACCGCATCTTCCGCCTCGACCTCAGACGCGAGCTCATCGAGGACCAGAACATCGGCCTGGGGGTCGCCTTCGCCGGCACGGCGCTGGCCATCGCCATCATCATCGCCGCCACCACCATCCTGAGCTGAGCCGCACACCATGACCCACGGGCCGAATCGGGCGACGGGAGAACGTCGCCCTGTTCACTGCGTGCGCTGCTCGCCGCGATCGGCGGGCTCATCTACGAGCTCATCCTGGGCACAGCCGCCTCTACCTCCTGGGTGACTCTGTCCTCAGCTTCAGCCTGGCCACCGGTATCACCCTGTTCGGCATGGGAATCGGCTCACTGCTGGTCAACCGCTTCCGCACCGCACCGGCAGTCGTCTTCGGTGTCGCGAGGTGCTCCTGGGCCTCATCGGCGGCAACCCGTCCTCCTGCTGTACTCGCCTTCGGGCGCACCCGCCTGCACTGGGTCGTCTTCGGCGGCATCAGCCTGACCATCGGCATCCTCATCGGCTTGGAGATCCCGCTGCTGGTGCGGACCTTCGCGGCCTTCGGGCGCCGCTCGACCAGTGAGCTGCTCGGCAAGGTCATGGCCATCGACTACTTCGGCTCCCTGGTGGCCTCCCTGGTCTTCCCCCTGGTGCTCCTCCCACAGCTCGGCCTCATGCGCGGGGCCTACCTGGTCGGAGCCCTCAACGTCCTGGTCGCACTGCTCGTCCTGCTCCAGGTGCGCACACCGCGCAAGATCCTGTGGGCGGCCACCGCCGCCGTGGTGGCACTGGTCGGCATGTTCGCGGCCGCCAACCGCATCGAGCGCAGCGTGGAGGCTCTGACCTACAACGACCCGATCGTCTACTACCAGCAGACCGCTTACCAGAAGGTCGTCCTCACGCAGTACCACGACGACCTGCGCCTGTACTCAACGGCCAGCTCCAGTTCTCCAGCCTGGACGAAGCCAGGTACCACGAGACGCTGTCCGCCAGTGCCATGACCTCGGTGAAGGATCCCGCCCACGTGCTCGTGCGCTCGGCGGCGGTGATGGCCTGTTGCCCGGGGAGATCCTGCGCTACCCCAGCGTCACGGACGTCACCATCGTGGACATCGATCCCTGATGTCACCGAGCTGGCGCGGAATAACCGCCTGCTCAAGGACCCCAACCACGCCTCCCTGTCCGACCCCAGGGTCAAGGTCGTCAACGATGACGCCTTCACCTACGTCCAGGACCCAGAGCGACCCACGACGTCGCTCTCATCGACCTGGTCGACCCCTCCAACGAGAAACTCGCCAAGCTCTACTCCACCGAGTTCTATCGAGACATCGAGGCACGGCTGGCACCCGAGGGCGTCATGGTCACCGCAGGCCACCTCCACCTTCTTCTCACCCCACGCCTTCTCCACGGTGGCCAGCACCGTCGCCGCCGCTCAGCCGGATCGACAGATCCTGCCCTTCTCCACCAATATCCCTCCTTCGGGGAGTGGGGGCTTCGTGCTGTCCACCAGGACGCCGCAGAACCCTCATCAGCCAGCCGCTGCCCAAGGCCTGACCTACCAGGACCGGAAGACCCTGAGTTCATCATGCGAGACCAAGCCGGCCCGCACCGAGCTCATGGAGCCCTCCACCTCCTGCATCCGCGGATCGTCGAGGTCCATAACCAAGACATGCGGCAGTGGCGCTACTACTGAACCACTCTGAAGAGACGGCGAAACGGTTCGGTCTGAATCGTCCCGAGGCGACTTTCGCCGCTCGCTCTGTTCTGCATCGCGGCGGCCGCCTCACCTCATCTCAAGATTCTGATGGACAGCCAGGCCGCGATTCCCAGCGATCACCACAGCAGCTCACGAGGGACATGATGACTGCCATGCCGATGATGAACAGATAGAGCATTGCCGCCAGTGTTGCCAGCCAGATGAGTGCGTGACACGAGCAGCGCGAGGAAGCTGTCGCCAGGGCATGCCCTCCCGGCTGCGACGATCAGCAGCCCGCTGACGGCGAAGGACATGAAGCCTGGAGTCAGTGACGCTGACGAGCTCGAGTGTCGCTCTCCCAGATGATGATGAGGAGACCAGACGGCCAGGCATGCTCCGGCGATGTCTCGTCCGCTCAGCTCGCTGCCGGGACGACTTGTCGCGGTTCGTTGCTGCATGTTGTTGTTTTCCTTCCGATGATGCGATATGCGTCGTTGTCGCGAGACGCCTGTCGCTATCTGGTGCTCGCCGGCCGCGAGCTCGCGTCCCCAGCTGTGGGCGTCGGATCCCTGGCCGGTGATCAGCAGGGCCCTGCTCGCCGTCACCACGAAGCTTCCGACCGACACCGTCCGCCGACCCTGCCGCCGCTGTAGCGTCTTGGCAATCGCCTGGCCGCTAGAACCGCTGAGCCAGCCTTGGAGATGACCGTGTCGAAGGCGGCGACGCTGAGGGAGGCTGGAACCTCCGTGTCCCAGCCACTCGCTGATCCCGAGCTGTCTGCCCGCGCCCGCCTGCGCACGAGGCCTCTGGCCTGCATGGCTGCCGATCGGGCAGGCCCGGTTGTGGTGGGAGCTCCCAGGACAGAGCAGATCCAGGTCCGAGGGCAGGGCACTCGGGGCCCGGCAACGTCGACGACCTGAGCCCGACGCCGCCCTCGATCAACCCGGCGGCAACGGCCTCGGCGATGGCCCGGGTATGGCGGAAAGCAGGACTCAACAATGATGAGTGCCCTGGTCATGGTGTCCTCCTGAGAACTGGTAACGGCGCTGTCGCTGGTGGCTCTGGTGTCGTGAGCCCACTGTCGGGTGTGACGCAGCGTCGACGCAGAACGACCTCGCTCTCAAGGCGGCGGGCCCGTCAGACCGAGAGGACTCGGTGCGAGACAGGACAGCCGACGACGAACAGCGTCGCCCTGGTGCGTCTCCAGAGCTGGGAGGCGTCGACGGCGAAGGTGTTGCAGGGCCTGCATCGAGCCGGAGTCCATTCCGGTGGTGAACCAGCGCACTACGCTGCTCCGGAGGACCGTGGGTCCACGTGTCGAGTCGACGCGCCCTGGCCCGCTCCTGGATGTGGTCGTCGCCCACGGCCTCGGCCGCACCCAGCGCGCTCCTCTGATCTCCCTCACTGCTGGGGCGGTTGAGGAAGGGCTTGCCGGTGTCCGGGTCGGGGGTGGAGGGCGTGGTTGACCGATCCCCGCGTAGCAGTCCGCCTGGAGCCCAGTCGCACCGAGTCCGACGTGCACGCTGCCCGAGCGGTCGCGCCTGGCCATCTGCCCGGTCAGGTGCTGGATGCTGGTGGCGAACCCAGCCACGATGTACCCTCCGCCAGGGGCGTGCCAGCGGCCACAGAGTGCTCCATCTCGGGAGAAGAAGCTCATGTCCAGGTAGGCCGTCCGGTCCCCAGAGCAGTAGAAGGGACCCACCGCTGAGGAGGCATTACCGCAGGCCGAGAGATCGGCTGCCGTCCCACAGGACGAACTCGCTTGGCGTACTGGAGCTTCGCCTGCAGGAGGCGAGCTGCTCGGTCCACACCGCGTCGGGACTCCGCGGTGGCCACCATCGCGGCACTGGGTGTACTTGTTGGCACTCCCCGCTGGTGCACACGGAGGTGTCGATCGATGAGGCCGTACGACGTCGTCGTCCGGTCTCGCTGCTGCGCCCCTAGCATGGGTCGGATCCACTCCCGTGAGCTGGGAGATGAGGACGACGGCGATGACGGTCAGGATCGAGCCGCCACCGATCATGGCGCCCCGGCCTCCGCCGGAACGGTCTCGACCCGGTTGGGGTCGAGCTGATACTCGCGGTTGAAGGACACTGGCCACCTCTGAGAACACGCCGCAATGAGGGCTCGGACCCGAAGCCCACGCTACCGTGGCACCACCACCGGCGCGAAGCGGGGACACCGAGAATAATGGCGGGACCCTCACAGTCCCTGGAAGGCCTGGTCGGGGTAGCCTGATGCCATGCTACGACCTGCTGCATAGACCGCTGCTGACCCGCTATCGACCCCGAGGCGATCCACATGACGTGTGCCTGGACGCGATCGAGGTTCACTCGAAGGTTCCCTTGTTAGAGGACGTAGTGCGCCAGATGGGGCGCAGGCCGGTGCTCGTGCCCTCCGGCCAACCAGGGCGGTCCCTTCGCCCGACCTGTGCCCGGCATCCTGGGGCTCGCCGCGGGTATGGACAAGGAGGGACAGGCGTGTCGAGGGCCTGGACATGCTCGGCTTCGGCTCATCGAGGTCGGCACCTGTCACCGCCCCACCCCAGGGCCGGCAACGACAAGCCCCGCATGGCGCGCTACCCATGCAGATGCGCCGTGCGCAACCGCATGGGGCTTCAACAACTCCGGGGTCGGATGAGGCCGCCAAGCGCCTGCGGGCACTGCGCCACGCACCTCGAGGGCGATCCATCGTCGTCGGAGCGAGACATCGGCAAGACAAGTGACGCTGCGCGAGGAGGTGGTGGAGGACTCGCTACCGGCCGCGGCAGTGGCCCGCTGGGTCGATCTACCCGTCGTCAGCGTCTCCAGCCCCAACACCCCCGGGCTGCGCAGCCTGCAGAGCGTTGAGACGCTGCGCCCGATCCTCGAAGCGGTGCGCGAGGGCCGCCGACCGCGCCGCCAGGCGCACGTTCCGCTCCTGGTCAAGATCGCCCCGGACCTGGCTGACGAGGACATCGACGCCGTCGCCCAGATGGTCCTGGACGCCCAGGGCCTCGACGGGTGGTGGCCACCAACACGACCATCGACCACGACCTGGGGAGGGCGGACTGTCCGGCGCCCCACTTCTGCCCTGCGCCCTGAGGTCGTGCGCCGCCTGCGCCGCGGGCTGGGGCAGGGCCTACGATCATCGGCGTCAGGCAGTCTCCTCCGTCGCGGACGCCGAGACCATGCTCGACGCGGGAGCGGACTCTGCTTCAGGCCTGCACGGCCTCTCATCTGACAACGGCCCCGCCTGGCCGGGCGCATCAACCGGGCCCTGGCCACCGGTCCCGCCGCCCGAGCGACCGCCTGAGCCCCAGGTCCGGGGCCGCCCCACAGCGGGCCGGAACGGATCAGGACGGTACTGGCCCCGCTCGACCAGGGCGGCGGGACGGCGCTGCGCTGCAGCATGAAGCAGCGCGACATGATGCGAAGGATCGTCCCCTCGTCCTGACCTTCTCTGGCCGAACTTCGCGGTCAGGCGGCGGCGGCGCGTCCAGCACCAGACGGCGTCGGCGATCGCCGCCAGCAGGTAGCCGTTCATCGCCAGCACTGTGTAGAAGCGTGAGCGGGTAGTGGGCAGGAGGCTGCGAACCCGAAGGAGTGATGAGCAGGACGAAGATGAGGCATGAAGTATTCGCCCAGGTTGAAGCGCGTCGACGTGGTCACGGATGTAGCGCGCAGTCGGCCCCTTCTCCCGGACCGGGAGGATTCTTCACCTCGGTGACAGCACGCTGTTCTGAGCGCTCCCAAGCGGCGTCACGGGCTGCTCGCGCCTCGCCTTGGCGGCCGCACGGTCACATGGGGACCACCGGGTGCAGGTTCTGGCCTGCTGGTCCTGCCGGGGCGTAGAGTCCCTGCCTCCGGGCTTAGGGGAGGCTCGGCCACAGGCTCCGGCTCAGGGGTCTGGCTGCGCTTCTTGAACAGGCTCACGGTGCACAGACTAGCGGCAGCGGACGATCCCTGAAAAAGCGCATCACTGTTGATGCCGTGCACCGCCGTACACCTCCCATGCCCACCATTGTCTCCGACCTGACGGTCTGGTCGCGATCCCCTCGGTCTCCGCCTCCAGTCACGACCAGTCCCAGGTTCAGCGCTCCGCCGAGGCCGTGGCCTGCACTCCTGCGCGACAGCGGTCTGGATGCGAGATCCTCTCCGTGCCCGCCCCCGACGGCATTCCCCGGCCGGCCCGCCGTCCTGGCCCACAAGGCCGGCCCTCAGGGCAGCCCGCACGTCCTGCTCTACTCCCACCACGACGTCCAGCCCGTCAGCGACCCGACCGGCTGGGGCCGATGACCCCTTCACCGCCGAGCGGCGCGGGGGCGGCTGTTCCGGACGCGGAACCGCTGACGACAAGGCGGCGTCATCACCACGCCCCGCCCTGCGCATCCTGGCCTCCCTGGCCGACGATGGCTGCCCTGCTCCGTGACGGTCTTCATCGAGGGTGAGGAGGGTGGGCAGCCCTCCTTCGAGAACTTCCTGACCACCTACCGCGACCGCCTGGCCTCCGACGTCATCCGTCGTGGCCGACTCCTCCAACTGGAAGGTCGGCGTCCCGTCCTGACCACCTCGCTGCGCGGGCGTCGTCCAGGTCGATGTTCGTCTCGACATGCTCGACCACGCGCTTCACTCCGGCATGTACGGCGGCCCGTGCTGGATGCCGCCACCGCCATATGCCGACTGATCGCCTCCTGCCACGACGAGGCCGGTGACGTCGCCGTGGCAGGGCTGGTCAGCCAGTCCCAGGCCGATGCCGACTTTCCCGTCTACCCGGAGGCCGACTTCGCGCCGATGCCGGCATCTCGACGGCGTCGAGTCTCCAGCACCGGCGACCACTGCTCGCTGTGGACCAAGCCCTCCCTGACGCTCATCGGCATGGACGTCACGCCCCTGGACCTGGCCGGCAACGTCCTGACCCCTTCGTGCACGGCCCGACTCTCGCTGCGCATCGCACCCGGGCAGGACCCGGCCGCAGCCCAGGAGGCCCTGAGTCGCCCACCCTGGAGGCACTGCCCTTCGGGGGCCGTCTGACCGTCGGCCGGTGAAGCCGGGCCCGCCTTCGACGGCTCCGAGGTCACTCCCTGCCCGAGGCCGCCCACTGGGCCCTGTCCACCGCCTGGGACACCGAGGCCGTCAACATCGGACAGGGCGGCTCCATCCCCTTCATCGCCACCCTGAAGGAGACCTTCCCGGGTGCCCAGGTGCTGTCACCGGGATCGAGGACCCCGACACCCGGGCCCACAGCGAGAACGAGTCCATGCACCTGGGCGAGCTTGAGCACATCGTGGCCGCCGAAGCCCTTCTTCTGGCCCGCCTGGGCGGCGCCATCGACTCATGACGGCCAGTGCACGCCGAGCCTGTCACCGGAGAATGAGCCCATGAAGGTTCTTCTTGCTCCTGGCGGGCTGTGGCCCGAACCCGCTGGAGTGCCTCTGGCGGGCTCAGGACCGAGGTCTCGCCCCGAGGCGAGTCGCCTCCTGCCTGGCGCGTGCGCTGGCGGGCAGTGCGCCCCTGACGCCCTGACCCTGCTTACATGGCGGACGGCGGACCGGGCTCGGCCAGTGGTCGCCCCCGATCAGGTCGTCTCCCGGAGGTCATTCAGGGGCGGGGCCGCTCGGACAGGTCAGGAGGTCGACCTGGTGCGTCTGGTCCCCAGGGGCGGCACGATCCGGGAACCGGCATCGAGGCGCAGGCGAGCACCTGGTTCCTGGATGCCGCTCGGCTCCTGGCACTGCCGGCTGGTCCCGACGAGGGCGGCCCAGGAGGCGCTGGAGCGGCCTCCGGCCTGGGAGGAGTCATCGGACTGCCTGAGCCGTGCCGGGCCCTGGACACGCTCCTGGTGGGGATCGTCGCTCCGCCGTTCGACGAGGGCCGTCGGGAGCCAGCGGACGCGCTCGGCGGCCCTCACGAGCGACGGGCGATGCTGTCGCATCGCAGCCTGGGCCTGGTCCTGACGACGACATCGCCCTGGGAGGCGTGAGGTGGTGCCGGGGCCGCCCTGGCGAGCATCAGTGCCATCAGCCCTGAGCGGGCCGAGGCTGGACCAGCGCCTGCGCCCGGGCGATGGAAGTCATCCGCAGGCCCAGGATCCCGATGCTGGTGCCGTCGGTCCACGGTGCACCACCTGTCGTCTCCGCTGGCTCGACGACGTCGGACCCTCCGCCTCCCGCGCATGCGAGGACTCCACCGGAACTGCTCGCCTGAGCGCGTCCACCTGGGGAACCGGGGCGGGCGGGGGCAGCGCCCTGGTGCTGCGGGCCCTGAGCAGCTGGGCGCGGCCCGGGCGCAGTCTGGCGCAGATCCTCGGCCTGAGCTGATGCCGTCCGTGGCCAGGACCCGGTCGTCGCCGCCTGGGGAGAGCTCTCACGATGTTCTGACTGACGGCGTCGTGGGCGTCGTCGGTCAGAACGCTGCATCCCAGGCGCTGCCGTGCATCGTGGTGTGCAGGCGCTGCGCCGTCAGTCGCGGTGAGCTGCAGCCGCCGGCGTCCTAGCGCCTACGGGCTGCAGGGTCTCATGCCACCGAGGCCCCTGGGACGCGACTGACTTTCACGGGCTGGAGGCACGGCTGACGGACCTCGGCTCCCGACTGGCCCGCACGTGGTCGCGCTGAGCGGATGTGAGCGCCAGGGCTCCGCTGCGAGTCGCGCGGCTCAGTCGATGGGGCCGCGGCGGTTGGAGTCACGCACGATGAGGTCTGGGGCGAAGAGCATCTCGGTGTCGGCCGGTCGTTGCCCGTTGAGGCTGTGCGAGGAGCGTGGAGACGGCCGCCCGGCAGATGGACTCCCACGGGCTGGCGCACGCGTGGTCACGGCGGGTCCGTCAGTGAGGATGAGCGGTGAGTCGTCGTAGCCGATGACGGAGACGTCATGAGGAACTGACCCTGCCCGTCTGGCGCACCCCTGTGGACCACTACCCAGGGCCATGACGTCCGAGGAGCACACGATGCCGGTGCAGCCCTGCTCCAGCATGGCAGCGCCAGCGCTGACCCCGCCTCGTAGGTGAGAGCGTCTCCACGATCCGCAGGGGTTCCTCAGGCAGACTCTCGCTCGCGGCGTCCTCGTAGCCGGGCGGCTGAGCGGGCACCATGCGCATTGGCCCCATGGCCAGACCGACGCGCTGATGCCCCAGGGCGATGAGGGTGATCGACCGCCATCCGGGTCGCCCGGCGGTCATCGGTGGCGAAGCCCGGTGCCTTGATGGTCGGCGCGTTGCCGTTGATCGTCACCAACGGTACGCGCGCTCACCGCAGGCGCTGGTAGCGGGTGACATCGCCGGTGGTGTCCGCGTGGCGTCCGGAGACGAAGATGATGCCGGCGACACCGCGGTCCACGAGCATCTCGATGTACTCGTCTTCGCTGATGCCGCCGGGGTCTGGGTGCACAGCAGGGGAGTGTGCCCGGAGGCAGGAGCTGCTCGATCTGCTGGGCGAACAGCGGAAAGATCGGGTTGCTCAGCTCGGGCACGATCAGCCCCATGAGACCGCGGGAGGTCTGGCGCACCGACTCAGGACGCTCATAGCAAGATGTCGAGCGCAGCGAGCACCTGCCGGCTGGTCGAGTCCGCCACGTTGGACTTCCATTGAGCATACGGGAGACAGTTGCGGTGGAGACGCCCGCCTGGTCGGCGATGTCGGTGAGAGTGAGTCTCTATGGCATGGGTGAATCCACGAAGAACGGTCAGGATGGAGGGCTGACTCGCCTGAACCGACAGCGGAACGTCGCGTCCTCGACCGACCATCATCGCAGGGTCATGTCCCGTTCGTGGGAATCCGGGACGGTGAGGGTGGCGCCGTCAGCCCTGATCTCGGCTGAGGGACCGGGGTGCGCGTGAAGTCGTCCGATCCCTGATCAGCCCTGACCGCGCCCGAGATCGATCCGCCGACGATGTAGCGCTGCAAGTACTGGAACAGAGCGATCACCGGGGCTATGGAGAGGACCGCTCCGGCAGCGAAGATCCCCAGGTTGTTGGAGCGGTCGCCGCGAGCATGCCGTAGAGCCCCACGGCGAGCGTCTCTGGGAGGTTGTCGGTCAGAATGATCGAGCCCAGGAGGAACTCGCTGATGACACCCGCGACGAGTGCCAGCAGGAAGGTGGTGGCGATGATCGGCGAGCGTGGGCAGAAAGGATGATGCGGAAGACCTGCCAGTGCGTGCAGCCGTCGATGATGGCGGCTTCATCGAGTTCACGGGGAATCGTGTCGAAGGTTCCTTGATGAGCCACCTGCCCCAGTGCTCCGCCCATGAGCGCCAGGGCTGTGGCCGGCCAGGGTGTTGAGGCCGAGGGAAGGGACGACCTGGCCGATGTCGGAGATCATCGTGTAGATGGCGACGTGGACAGGATCGCGGGGAACATCATAATCAGGAGCAGGGCAGGCAGAGCCGCCGCGGCGTCCGGTGAAGCGGAATCGGGAGAAAGGCGTAGGCCCTAGCAGGGACAGGAAGACCTGAGCGGTTGCCACCACTGCTGCAGATGATGATCGTGTGAGGTACCAGCGCAGGAATGGGCCCCGTGCCCCGGATAGCAGGTTCTGGTAGTTGACCAGACTCACCTTGGTGGGATCAACCCGGTGGATGCCACCGTGCCCAGGGGTTGAGAGAGGCGGAGATGACGTGAGAGGACGGGGAAGGCTGCGAAGACCAGGGCGATGACGCCGACGACGTGTCTCCAGCCGATCTCCCGGAACCAGCGTGAGAACGGCATGTGATTCTCGATGACGACGCTGTCCTCGGAACTGTTTGATGCGGACCGGGACACGGGCTGCGATGAGGTGCTCATGATGATGTTCTTTCCGAGGTCGGCTGGTCAGTTGACGTCTTCGAGCTGTGGTGGCTCGGAACTGCAATGCGGCCAGGACGCCGGTGACGGCGAACAGGACCACGGAGACGGCCGAGGCGATCGAGGGGTCCGGAGCCGGCACGGCCGAAAGGCGATGCAGTAGACCATGGAGATGAGGATGTCGGTTCCGCCGCGTGTGTACTCCCGACCGGGAAGGGCCCCACCCTCGGTCAGCAGCTGGATGGCATTGAAGTTGTTGGAAGTTGAGGCGAAGGTGCTCACCAGCAGAGGGGCGACGGCGACCGGGAGCAGTGGGTGACGATGCGCCATGTGGCCTGCATGCCACTGGCGCCGTCCATCTGGCCGCCTCGTGACATCGCCGGAGATGGACTGCAGAGCGCCGGTGCAATCGATGAACATGTGAAGCCCATCCACGTGTTGGTGAGCAGGACGGCGATCTTTTGGCCATGGTCGGGTCGGACAGCCACGGGATACTGAGGTGCATCATCCGATTGATGAGGGCCGAAGTCCTGGTTGTAGAAGTTCGACCACACGAGCAGCGAGATGAAGCCGGGTAGGCGTGAGGGCAGGAGGAAGGGAGCGGTGAGACTGCACGCGCGATGCGATCATCATTGAGGGTCAGCGCCAAGAAGAAACCGGGGCCGAAGGTGAGCAGCACCGAGCCCAGGGCGAAGATGATGGTCCATGCGAAGGCCTGAGGAACTGGAGGCGAGGTTGCCCTCGGTGAAGAGCCGTAGTGGTTGGCCAGCCCGTTCTGCTTCCAGGGACTGGGCCAGCTCTCTCCCTCGGCGTTGACGAAGTGCTCGGACAGTCCCCACCTTCTTGACCGAGTGGAGCGTCCCGGTGGCGGTGTTGGTGATGGTGTCGGAGGACTTGTTGTGAGACCATCCGCTTGGTTCCCTCGAAAGCGGTCCTGACGCCCTGAGACCTTGACCGTGGTGCTTGTCCGTGAAGGGAACCGACATGGCGCTGATGTCCTCGTAGGCGGTGTTGATCTCGCCTGGGGGACAGGATCGTGTATCCCTCCGCCTTGGTCACCACGCCGTTGTCGATGGTCCGGTGCTGGCGTCGACCTTCTCCAGCTTTTTCCCGTCACTTCCCCGCAGCACCTCCTTGAGTCTGCGGATTGACGAGGAACAGTGAGAAGGGGCGGTGACGTCGCCGTCGGTCGCCACTGACAGACCATAGGTGGGAGAGTCCTCCGTGCGGACCATCGAGGTTGTTGGTGATGGAGGAGTGGCCTCCTCCTTGGTTCCCGCGTGCCCGTCCCCCGAAGTTGGTGAAGGAGGTTTGAATAGTCGCAGCGATGGGGACGATGAGGAAGACGGTGAGGAAAGAACGTGCCCGAAGAGGTAGCGGCGGGGACGAATCTCTTGGTCGAGTACAGCGGAGACATGGCCTCCCGTGGTCGACGACGATTCCCAGCCACAACCCATCCGATAGGCGATAAGAAGTGGGACGAGGTGATCGCTGCGACCAGCGTGAGGACAGCACGATGATGCGACCGACGAGACCTCTGATGGTCGTGGTCTTCTCCCCTCAGGGGTGGTGGATGCGGACGTCATTATCTGCGGTCCTTCCCAGAAGTGGGAAAAGCAGTGCGAGGAATAACCGGGTGTGTGGAGAAGCGTTCCCGCTCTTCGGCGTCGGGGCGGTTTACGAGCCCTTGATCGACGCCTTGATGGATCTGGCCGACCCCGGTCATGGTGCTGGCGGGGATCGGCGCCCGCGACGATGTTGGCCTGAGGCGCGTCCAAGGGTTCCCACACTGAGGACATGGCGGGGATCGCGGGCATGGGGTCGGCCTGGCGGAGAGCTCCGCGAAGGTGACCATGTCGGGGTTGCTCCGCCTTTCGAGAACTGTCCGCGAGGTCGCTTCTGGGCCGGGCGGGCAGCTCGTTGGTGAGGGAACATCGATGCCGCAAAGGTCATGTCCTTGGCCGCGTCGGCCACGAAGGTCTCGGCGAAAGGCCTTGTTCTTTCCGTTGGAGGCGACGTGAAGCAGTTGACCGACGAAGGGCTCGCCACAACTGTGCTGTAATGTCTTTGAATCCCGGAATGTGCGTGGTACGGTAGTCGATACTGGCTTTCTTGATGTCCGCCAGAGCCCATGGCCCCGAGATGAGGTGAGGGGCCCACCATCGGTGAACAAGGAAATGTGGTGGCGGCGTGACCGACTTCCTGAGGACTCCCTGCGCGAGCTGGCAGATCTTCTCTCCACCCGGCGCAGTGGATCCCTCCTTGCCGATACCGAGGTCGATGGGATCAGTAGGAGCCGTCCGGGTTCTTGCCGACAGCAGCCGCCGGCGGCAGGTGTAGATCGGCTCCATGTTGTAGGCGTCGCCCTTCTCGTCGATGGCCTGCGACAGGACGAGCATCCGGTTCCGGCCGCCTTGCGGCCTCGATCATCTCCTCGATGCTGGCGGCTGTGTCACTGAGGTCGGTGCGGTGACGAGCAGGCCCAGGCACTCGACGGCGTAGGGCGTGCGTAGATCCGAGCCGTCAGGGTGACCGCCTGCGCGATGTCAGTAGTTGGATTCGGCCTCGGGGCCCAGAACGACCGGCCGGATCGCGCTGACTGTCAGCCAGTTTCGATCCAGTCGTGTGCGCCGAGGACGATGATCGGGCCCGTTGCCGGCCTGGTTGGCGGTGATGAAGTTGGGCTGCAAGTCATGTGGCGACGGTCTGGACCGCCACCGAGATGCCCTGCTATCGCCCAGGTCTGCGTGATCTCCTTGAGGAGTCCGCCTTTATTTCTGATCCTTGATAACCAGATCGGCATCGGGTGACTGCCGAGGCGTCAGATGCCCGCAAGTGAGCAGCGCCGCGGGCGCATACTGTGCCACGTGCCGCGCGAGCCGGAGCAGGCGGCCAGCGTTGGCACGGTGGAGGCCAGGGCGGCCATCGTCAGGAAGAGATCGGCGGGTGGGTGCACGAGGATTCTCCTTCGAATCAGATCCGCAGCGAGGAGTTCCTCGCCTGGCACCTCAATTCTAATCGGCTCTATGTAAAGATGCAGAGACCAATGAAACTTGCGTCCATGTGCCCTAGGCAGCAGTTGTGGCCTCCAGCCACGTTGTCGTCGCCGGGCACGAGCGGACGTCCCCGTCTACCGACGCGGGGCTGAGGACAGAAGGGCTAGACCTCAGCCGGCAAGGTGACGGAGTCGAAGAATGACGACGACCAGGACGCCGCGGACCAGGAGGGAGGGTCTGGGGCGGGCACCACTCCAGGCCAGTGACGAGGCCAGGAGCACTGGGGCCAGGTTGTACTCTCGTGCTGCACGTGGGCCGCGTGGCGCACGAGTCGCGGTCGGAGATCCGGGCTGAGAGGACTGCCTGCGTGTGCTCGAAAGCCAGCATGTCGGCCAGGCTCGAGGAGCGGTCGGCTTGTCGGAGTCGGACAGGGCGATCTCATCGCCCTGACGCAGGTAGAACGAGCCGGGCAGGGGCCAGCATCATGGCCTGCAGGGGCGAGCCCTCGACGCAGACCGTTCATCGCGGTTGACGAGTACAGCGCTGCCCGTCCCCGGATCCAGGTGCTCGGAGAGAATGGCAGGGGCAGGATCGCCAGGTGGGCGGTGCCGAGGCGGTCGTGCTCATCCAGCGACCGGGTCAGGTGCGACGTGAGGGACTCGGCGTTCCACCGTGTCAGCGTCAGACAGTCATCGCGCAGGTGGTGCACCCAGTCGTCCTGAGGTGATGACGCAGCGACTCCGGGTGGTCGGCGGTCACGTCGCTCGGTGATGCCCTCGTCGACGTACTCGGCGGTGGCCCGTGCAGCATAGCGCAGTGGTACTGAGTTGATCAGCCGGATTCCGCTGGTGAGGTGGGGAGGGACGATCGTGCCCAGGTCGATGCCGCCGCACCGGCTTGCAGGTAGGCCTCGAACGGCGCAGCAGGTCGTCTGCAGCTTGCTCGAGACCGGTGACGAAAGCCCGTACTGCTGGCGTAGGGACCCGTGATCGGACCAAAGCGCTCGGAGATGCGCACGATGGTGCGCAGTCCCTGCTCGCCGGCTTTTGTCGATGAAGCGGCGGATCGAGGTCCATCTCGATGTCCACATCGAGGCGAGACTCGGACGGATGAGCACCGCGTCCATGCCCAGAGTAGAGGCGTGCTCGATGATGGGATCGGTGCGGTCCGACTCGGCGCTGGGTCCGGTGAGGGATCTCGTAGAGCCAGCGCGTGCGCCACCACTCTTCCGGACCGTCATGGGGCCAGTGAACGAGTCGTGGTGGTGAGTCACAGCAGGTGTCTCCCTTCCGCCGGGCGCGTGCCCGGGGACTTGACGTCAGAGGTGATTCATCGATGTGAGGAGGATGCGTGGCGACCACAGGCTGGAGGATCGGGCACTCGGCGCTCCCTGGGAGGCGGTGTTGGAGGTGTCAGGAAATGGTGACGACCATGGTGACCGCTCTGCGCTACCTTGCGACCATGTCGCGCAATCTGGATCCGAACCTGTGCGTATCGACGGACGGACGCTGCCAGCCCTGTCCGAGGGTACCAGGCGCGGGACGTGGAGCGCTTCGTTCACGAGCGCGAAGAATCCTCAGCGCACCCCTCTGAACGCGACCGGGCTCGGGTCCCTGCACTCCCTCGGCACGGCGTGCACCTGGGGCCAAGACCCAGGTGCTGGGGCCCGGCGCTGACGACTTCGTGCGCCCGGCTCACCCCTCCCTGGAAGTGGCGCAGGTGGGGGCGTGCCCTGGGGAGCGAGCGCTGGGATGCGACCCGACGTCGTCGATACCGCCTGCCTGTCCCGACCTGGGCCATCCCCCTGGGGCACTAACGGTGAGAGGCGCTCGACGTCGTGGCCCGCCAGATCGAGGGGCTTCGAGACGGCGCGACCGGATCCTCACCCGGCTGGAGCCCAGACCCTCTGACGAGGCCGGGCGGCGGTCGGCGTCAATCTGACGCAGGGCCAGCCTCGACGCCGTCGCGAAGTACCCGTGGCTCAAGGGCAGGGGACCGGTGGTCCGGACGGGTGCAGCGCGCGAGTACTCCTCCACCGACGACGACGCCGGATCTTCGCCTGGATGCGTCAGGGGCCCGGAGGTGAGGCGCTGCATCGAGGCGCAGATCGTGGACCAATCCGACGACGTCGGCTACTCCGTCCACGACGTTGAGGACGCGATCGCCCTGGGACGCCTGGACCCGGCCTGCCCATGACCGACCTCAAGGAGGTCGATGTAGCCCGAGGCCACGCGGGCCTGGTACAGCACCGACCTGAGCGCCGACGCCGCGGGGCGGCTTTCGAAGGTTGGCTGGCCAGCTATTGGATCACGCTCTACAACGGCTCCCGTGGCCGATGCTGCGCACCTGAAGAACTCACAGCGAGATCATCCGGACGCTTCGTCTCGGCTGTCGCCACCGCCACTCGACGGGCCTGCGGCAGCGGGCCCTCGACTCGCTACGGTCGAAAGCTCGTCATCCCGAGACGGCCGCGGGATCCCTCCTCAAGGCATCGCCGTGCGCGCCCGTCATGGAGCCGAGGGAGCAGCCAGGCCGGTCTGCCTGCGCCAGCACACCTCATCTTCGACCTCGCCGACGTTCTCTGACCGGTGGCGGGAGGCATCGACCCGGTTCTGCTCGATGCGGCACCGGACCGAGCGATGATGCGCGCCTGCGGTGGTGGTCGACAGATCGCCTCCCCTGACGGACGCCCTCCGCACGGGCCTGGCAGCCCGGCTGATGCAGCATGTTCTCGAGGTCTAGTTTGTACGCCGATCAGCTCGCTCCAAAGCCCTGGCGCAGAATGTCGGTGCCCTCGCCACGACCTGACCGGCGGGACTGATCAGGCGTGAGGGACATCGAGGCGGTGCGCGAGCGCGCCAGGCTGAGACGTCGTCGGTGAGCACGTGACTCTCAAGAGCGCCGGCGTCAGCTCGCTCAGGGACTGTGTCCCTTCGCGACGAACGCACCCCCTCCTTCACGTCCCCTGAGCCGGCTACTGGCATTGCTTCGGCTGCGGTGAGGCGGAGACGTCATCACTTTCATCGAGAGATTCATCACCTCCGGATTCGCCGAGGCGGTCGAGATACCTGGCCGACCGCACTGGGGTCCCAGGCGCTACGAGGAAAGGCGGTGCTGTGCGGCGCGGGGTGGAGCCAGGCACTCAGCACGCCTCATGGACGCCAACCGCCTGGCCGGGCCTGGTTCCGCAGGCAATCTCGCCACCCCGGAGGCACAGCCGGGGCGGGACTTCCTCACGGCGCGAGGCTTCGACCGCCATGCTGCTGCGCACTTCGGCGTTGGCTACGCGCCCGCAGGATGGGACTACCCTCCCGCTCCCTGCGCAGGCTGGCTACACAGGCCGGTGGTCGACTCCAGCCTGTCAGCCGGGGCCGGGCAGGACAGCGCCACGTCTGACCCTTCCGCAGCCGCCTCATCTAGCCCATCCGGGACGTCACCGGAGCCTGCCGTCGGCTTCGGGGCGCGCAGGCTCTCGGAGGAGGATCAGGGGCCCCCAAGTACCTCAACACCCCGAGACCCCGTCTTCCCACAAAGAGCCAGGTCCTCTACGGGCTGGACACTGCAGCCCAGCGGGAGTCTGCGCTCCCACCGGATCGTCGTCGTCGAGGCTACACCATCACAGGCGCGCCCACCTGTCCCGGGGTGTACCCAGGCCCGTGGCCACGTGCGGGACCGCCTTCAGCGCGGACCATGTGCGTCGTCGCGCCGCCTGCTGGGGACGTTGACGACCCGGCGGCGGGAGTGGTCACCGGTCGGGAGCGAGAGGCGCGGCGGCAGGTCATCTTCACCTTCGATGAGGACGCGGCCGTAGAAGGGCCGCCCTGCGTGCTTACGCCGAGGATCAGCGCCGCCACCCAGACCTTACGTGGCGGCGTCGACGGCGGACTGGACCCCTACGACCTGCGCGCGAAGGAGGGATTCGGGTATCCCGCCTGCTGCCGCCGGTGCCGCTGTTCCGAGTTCGTCATCGCACCTCCCTGTCCCACTGGACCTGGACACTTCGAGGACGGGTCCGGGGCTGCGCTCGGCGGCGCCGGTGGTGGCCAACATCCGGGACCAGGCGCTCAGGCGCCACTACCGCGGCGACTAGCGGATGGCTGCGCTACTGACGCGGAGGTGCGCCGCGATCAGGCCGCGGCGGGCGGGCGGGCCACCAGCCCAGCGGGGCAGGGCGGCCCAGTGTTGATCGAGACCGCGGCCCCGATGCGCGGCCCCGATGCAGGGCACCTCCAGTGACTGATCCTGGGCTAGCAGGCTCGAGGCGTGAGGCTCTGTGCATCATCAGTTCGGCGGCGTACCAGAGCCGGCAGCCGACGGCTCAGGCCGGCCTCGCTTCACCAGCTCACCCACCGGGCCGTCTGCAGAGAGCCGTCGCGGCGCCCGGCGGCACTGCGGGGGTGCCGGGCTGGTCCACAGGCGGTGGCCGCCGGCGTAGAGGAGCAGGAGGCGCAGCGCCGGGCCACACTGCGATGGCCAACAGGTACGCGACGGTGCCCATCGGCCTGGATTGAAAGCCGCCATCACCGAGACCGCCGTGGCGCCCCCTACCACGCCACCGTCCGGGACGCGGCACCAGGTGGACGCCTCGAGCTGGGCGTTACGCCAAGGGCGTGCTCGACTCCCTCGCCGTCATGGGCATCAACCGCAGGCTCGTTGAGATGCGCTCACGCCACCGGCGGATGTCGCCACGAGGGGAGGGGCTACGCAGTGTTCTCAGTTGCCGCTCTCGAGCAGCGCCGTATGCAGATCCGGCGGGGACCTGGGGACCTGGTGGCGGCACGGCGAGCGAGCAGGTACGCAGTAGCCTGGCGGCTATGCCGATCCTGCGCCGTCGTCCAGGCTCATCACCCGCTCCACCGCCACGCTGCTGGAGATGCCGACAGGCGAGCCCGTCTGAGGGGCTGTTCCCCTGGATGCGGAGGCTCGGCATGGGCGGTAGCCACGGCAAGCACCCTCGTGGTCTTTGACCGGAGACGACGGCGGGATCACCCCTGGGACGAGGGTGGAGCAGGGAGGCCCAGGACCAGGCAGGAGCGCGTCTTTTACCTAGGTGGACGCAGCAGGATCGCGAGGGACCTCGTGTTGAAAGGTCCCGGCAGAGTGCGCCGCAGCGATGCCTAGCACCAGCGGACGTGGCGCCGCCATGGCTCTGCGTCAACGGGTGGAGCGGCACATCATCACAACGCCGTGGCAGCGCTCCCCAACAGCACAGCGGCCACGACGAGCGTGCGTCAGGCAGCGACGGCGAGGCTCTCTCCGTCATGACCACTGAGTCTCACAGGTCGATGAGGCGGAGGATCGCCCGCGCTTCGCTGGAAAACCAGGTCCGTGAGGTGTGGGCCTGCCCACGGTAGGATGTCCTTGGAATGGCGGCGTTTTCTGAGATCTCCCGAGTTCGACTGTCGCCGCGGGATGTTGCTAAGTTCACTGCGCGTCAAGCGCATTCACTGCTGAGGCTCAATGGCGAGAGCATCCGACTGTTAATCGGACGGTTGCTGGTTCGAGTCAGCCGCAGGAGCCGCAAGGGGTCGCAGATCGGGCTGGGGACTCTTCACCCCTACATCAGGCTCGGGGCCGTCCGGCCTGCGCCGGGATGTCGGCGAGGCGGGCGAGCGGCGAGGTCGCGACGTGGGTCGAACATGACCGCGTCGCTCCCGGTCGTCAGGAGGATGCCGCTATGGCGACCACGACATCCGCATCATTGGCGACCCGATCCTGCGCACCGGGTGCGACTGGATCGCTGACATCGACGACTCCGTCAAGGCTACTGGTTGAGGACCTGCTCGAGACGGTCGATGAGGACGAGCCAGGCGTACCCTGGCCGCCAATCAGATCGGATCGGTGCGTGCCTTCTCCTGGAACATCGACGGCGAGATCGGCTGTCCTCAACCCCAAGATCGTCAGGGTCTCAGGACGAGTACCAGGACGGACAGGGCTGCCTGTCAGTGCCAGGCCTGTGGGTTCCCCACGGGCGAGCGTGGTGCCCAGGCTGAGGAGTGGACCTGGACGACAGAGAGTCGTCGTCGAGGGAGGAGGCTCGTGGCTCGTTGCATCCAGCACGAGTGCGACCACCGGAGGCCACCTGCCTCGACCGCCTCGACCGGAGAACCGGGCCAAGGGCGATGAAAGGGCTGCGGGCGCAGGGACTGTAACGTCCCCAGGACTGCCGAGCAGGTGGGGCAACAGGTCACGAAAACCTGTTGCCCCACCCGGTATCAACGAGCGATAGGGCGTCCCGTACTCAGCGTTCTAGCGACGCAGTTGCAGCCAGCGCACGTTTTGCCCAGCTCCGGCGCTAGCGGAAGGACTCGAACCGATCGTCCCAGGCCTGCCCCAGAGCCAGATCGAGATCGCGGCGCATCCTGTCGGGATCAGTCGCGTGAACAAGCGCGGCACGGATCCGATCCTCGGGGACGACGACGTTGCCGTGAACATCACGTCTGGGCGTGGAAATGCAGATCGGGAAGTGTGGGACCCAACGGCCGCCGTCGGTGCCGACACTCGCCTCCTCGGTCACCTCGTAGCGCAGGTTCGCCCAGCCGCGCAGAGGCGAGGCAAATGGCCTGTCCTGTTCAGCAGGCCCACCCGAGTGGTCTCCAGCCGCATGCATGCCCAGAGCCGCAGGCTGCTCAGTCAGTCAGGTGGACACGCAGGCGAGCACCTCGGCCGCTGCCCGCTCGATGTGGGGGCAGAGCGCCCGGGATGCGCGATGCTAGTACCACCCGCGGGTGTGAGGCACCGATCATGAGTATCTCGCCTCCTGGTTGGTTTCGAATTCGCCTTCCCCAACGGTCTCGACCTGACCGGGCTCTGTGTCATGACGCACGCGGCATGCGCAACTGTGTGCCATGGCCGGGGTCCAGCGCCATGGGTCTACGGGTGAGTCATGGCGGCTCCCGCCCGAAACGCAGCTACTGGCGGGCGAAGTGAAGGCGACGGTGGCGCCTCGAAGCCGAGGAGGTGCTGGCTGCGGCCGTCAGCCGGGGCAGGGTCCCGGCCCTGCGGCCGACGACGTCAGCCGTGGGCCAGCTCCGGGATCCACTCCGGCCGGCAGCAGCGTGGGCGAGACCGCAGCTCCCGCAGCGCCATGACGTCACTTCACCGCCTCCAGCCCGGCCTCCCAGGAGGTGACCGGTGGCGAGACTTCGTGCGCTGACCGCCGCGTTCGGAACCGTCCTGGCCAGGACACCGGCCTCGACGACGTCGCCGACCGGTGTCGAGGTAGCGTGGGCGTTGACGTCGCCGACGACGCCGGGGTCGATACCCGCGCGCTCAGAGCCAGCCGCGGGCTCGTTCCTGCTCACGCACCAGATGGCTCCGGGCGTGCGACGTCATGAGCATCGGCGAGTCACTCCTGGGCCCGCCAGCACGGCCGGGACCCGTGCGCCACGGGCGATGGCGTGCTCAGCGGCGCAGAACAGGATCGGCGCCTCACCCCGGGACGAAGCCGTCGCGGTCCGGGGCGAAGGGGCGGGGAGGCGGTCTGCGGGTCGGCGTTGCGCGTGGACAGAGGCCCACATGGCGCCGAAGGCGGCCACGGTCATCGGGTGGAGGGCCGCATCCGTCCCCCAGCCACGACGACGTCCGGCCCGTCAGCGTGATGAGGTCCGCACCATAGGCGATGGCCTCGGCCCGGGGCGCAGGCCGGGGGAGCGAGCATGGATGCCATGCGCCCTGAGCTCGATACCGACAGCGGCCGCCGGGGCGTTGAGCGTGAGCGCTGGGACCGCCGTCAGCGGAACCCGCCGAGGGTCGCTTGTCCCTCAGCGTGTCCCAGGCCTCACGACCGACAGGACCGGCCCCATGCCCGGGGAGACGGACCGCCAGGCGCGGGGGGCGACCTGCAGGGGCCCCGCGCTCCCAGCGGGCCTGGCGGGCGGCCAGCGGTGCGCACTGACTGGCGCGGTCGAGGGCAGCGCAGTGGCAGGGGCGGAAGCATCTCCGGCGGATCGACCGCCAGGGGGCTCCGATCCGCAGGCGGGTCATGGCTCTCGGTCACTCGTGCTCGAGGTGCAGAACCGCGCAGGTACCCTCGTGCGGGCGCTCAGGTGGACTCAATGTCTCGCGCCCAGAGGATTGACGGTCCCCAGTCCGGTGACGACGACGTCGTCGGGCGACCTCGGCCGGGCTCATGGTGTCGTCAGGCCTGCTTGAGGGTCACCGGGTCGACCAGCGCTCCAACAGTAGGCAGGGGTTGGGATGAGAAGTCGTCCGAGGGTTACCGCAGGCGCTCCTCGACCTGGGTGGCGATGGTCAGCAGACCCAGTGAGTCGACGTCGAGGTCCTGGGCGAAAGTGGTGTCCTAATGATGTCCTGGCGGCGACGCCGGACTCCTCGCTGACGATCTGGATGATGACGGACGGGACGTCGTCGTTACTCTGCTCCAGCCATGGTGGCTCCTTCTGGCGCCGCGACGGAGCATCCAGGATCCGTGACGGCGCTGCTGACTCGATGATGGTTGTGGTTCGCCGGCGGCTGCGCCGGAGTCAGATCGTGTCCCAGATGAGAAGGGTGCTCCTGCATCGATGCGCACAGGGGCGGCGCGGCCGGGCACGATCATATCGCCACGACCGGACCTGTCGAGGGTGACGGACGGGTCCGGTCGTGAGAAAATGGACGGTGCGTATTGGGGCGCGGCGCGTCAGGCCTCCGACGACAGCCAGGCGGCCCGATAATCGCCATGTGCAGCATGAGGGCATCACGGGCGTTCGTTGCGTCCCAGCCAGACCTGTTCACTGACCGAGCCCGGGCGGTAGCGCACCGTGTTGGCGTGTGTACGAACGGGTTGCGGGCGGTGACCTCAGGCTCCCACCTAGATGCAGGTAGGGTGGCCACCGTACTCTCGAAGGGTCGCCCATTTCGTGGAGGTGCGTGTACCAGATGAAGGATCTGCTTTCGCGGCAAAACAGTCGCCGGCCAGGAAGCCGCTCGGGGAGGGGTCGTCGGCGCTGAACCGGGTTGGGTGCCTCGAGCCCAGCCGGGCAGGGCCGTAGGCGGCCAGGGCTGAGGCGCAACGATCGAGCCCGCGTGCGAGATCCCGCGCCACCAGGGCCGACGACAGCCGACCCTCGAGGCTGCCTGCCACGCATGCCAGCCTGGTCCTGGCATTGCTCGGCGGTGGCCTCTCGGCCGAGTGCTTGGACGCCCGGAACGTGAGTGGTCAGGGCTGTCGCCCAGGACAGTGAGACGGAGTCTCCGCGCACGGATGACCAGACGGTCGCTGGCGAGGTTGCGGCACTCGTGACGCAACCTGGAGTACCAAGCGCATCAAGAGAGGTCTTGGCGGCGATCGCCACCGGGACCGGTGCCGTTCAGCCAGCAGTTCCGCTGGTCGCGGCGTCCTCGAGGGGCGTCGTGAAGCATCGCGTCGACCGCTACTGGCTCCCAACCGAGCATCCCAGGCGCCGCGAACCTCAGCCGCCAGGCATACACCTCGGCCGCGGCGAAAGCAACGTCACGCCCGAAGGTCAGGGACGAGGATGCGGACGGCGTCATGGTCCTCATCCGGCTTTGACGCGAGGCCTCGTCCACCGACGTCGAGACCGTGCGTACCAGAGCCAGAGATCTGCTCAGGGTAGTGACACCGGTTAGGCAGCAGGGCAACGGAAAGATCTGGGAGGGGACCAGCGGTCGAGGGTCCTCCGCCGAGTCGACAGACATGGTGACGCCCAGACGGGCCACCGCAGCGATCTGGTCGCGAGACCCTCCGGCGGGGTTCGGTGAAATCATGGGCCGAGCGGATGCGGTCCAGTGAGTGTTCAATGTGTGTGTCCTGCGCCTGTCGCGGTGCAGACACTCCGGGCGCTCAACTCATCCATGCTGTGGATGCTGCCGACTGGAATATCACACCAGAGGACGTGGGTTCCCGTTTGGCGCGACGTGCGATCCGACACAGTATGTGTTGACATACGGGGATAACTGAGGGTGGTGTCGCGAGAACGGAGAGGTTATGCGCAGGTTACAATAGCGTAACCATTGGAAAGCCATGGTATGTGAATCTGCACTGACCTGAATATTGTGTGTCGTATGCCAGCATGGAGACGCACAGGCAGGTGCCTAAGTGAACAACTCAGGCTCAGGATGACGAGCAACCCGCACAGAGGAAAGATCTTCTTGGTACTACAGGAAGTTCCATTGGAAGCCTGTTGGGGAATCCATACGCTGCGTGCGATGGAGAACTTCCAGATCTCTGGATCGGTGGTCCGGTGATGAAGGGAGCCTTTGTCCGCGGCATGGTGCAGGTGAAGAAGGCGTCGGCGTTAGCGAACAGTGACCTCAGGGGCTCTTGACCGGAGGTTGCTGGTGCGACTGTGTGGGCGATGTGACCCAGGTGCTGGTTGCTGAGGCTCGCCTCGATCAGATTCCCAGTCGACCAGTTCAGAGTTGCTGGGACCAGCGTCAACGAGAATACCAACGAGGTGATCGCCAATCTCGCGCTGGAGTGCCTGGGATACGCCAAGGGGTCGTTTGCTGACATCATCAACAGATGAGTCATGTCAGCTTAAGTCCCAGTCGACAGACGACGCCCCATCGACAGGATTCCGTCTGGGGCTGTTCACCTAGTCGCTTCGCTCATCGAGGGGCTCGAGCTCATCGTGTCGATCGCGATCAGGGAAGAACTTCGTCAGTGTTCTGAAGATGGGACGTGCCCAAGCTAGGATGCCAGTTCCGATGAGCCTAGGACAGGAGTTCGAGGCCTTCGCCGTTCTGCTGGGAGGAGGAGGTCAGCCGGCTGCACAACAACGCCGCCCTACGCTGGAGGTGAACCTCAGAGGCCACGGCGATCGGCACAGGGCTCAACACGCCGCCGGACTATCAAACGCACTGTTGTCGGACATCTGCGGGAAGTCACGGGGCTGGACATTCGAGGCACGTGACCTGCTGGAAGCCCACAGGTGACACGAGCGCCTACGTCTCGATGCGCGGCGATCAAACGCCTGGCGGTGAAAGGCTGTCCAGATCTGTGGCGACCTGCGACTACTGTCTCCGGACCTCGTGCGGGGCTGGGGAGATCCGGCTGCCCTGAACGCCAGGCCGGATCCTCCATCATGCCGCTAAGGTCAATCCGGTCATCCAGGTGGTGAGACCAGGTCTGCTTCAGGTCATCGAGAGCGACGTGGCGCTGACCTCCCGCCGCCGAGCAGGGGCAGGCTCCAGGCTCAATGTCATGGAACCGGTGATCGCAGACCATCTTCGAGTCCATCAATCTGCTCCTTTCGCGGATGTGCAACCGTCAGAACTTTGCGTCGTGGGGATCGAGAGGCCAATGAGGAGGTATGTCGTCACCAATGTGCTGGACTCGATCGGAATCGTCACTATCTCAATCCGGTGATCGGTCATCACAGTAGCGACCTGGTGGGCCGTAGGTGCGCCCGTTCTGGACGCAGTGTGCGAGAGGTCGTGCTGGAGATGGGAGGCTGCTCGAGGCTGTTCTTGACGAGATTCTCAGCCCGGAAGAACTCTGCGTCCCCATTTCCGCGACGAAGGTCTACTCGGATCCGACCCGTCAACTCCGCCGGTTGTATCACCGCTCCTGACTTGGGGAGTAAAGGGAGATCTGTCTTCCGAGGGTCGGCGGGCAGTCAGCGGCTGGTTGCTGCCTCGCCGACGTCGGAAGGCTGCTGCCTAGCTCTGCGAACGAGCATCACGAGAAGGATCGGCGGGAGCGGACGACGGGAGCGTGAACGTCCTTGCCGATGATGTTGAGCCTTGTGGATCACCTTCGCCTGTGAGGCCTGGGTGCCAGAAGACGTAATTCTGGCTGTCCCCGTCGTTGGAGCCGAGACGTGACTTTGTTGAGCCTCCGATCCAGACCGTGTTGTCAAAGCCGTTGACGGTCAGTGAATCGATCTCGCTTCGATGATGACCACGAGACTTTTGTGCGGTGATTGTGACGTCTCGTGCGCCCGCCGAGACTTTGACCACCTGATCGGTGGAGAACCGTTCGCGGTGACACTGACCTGGTCGGAGGCCGGCATGACCTTGGTGACCTGGGCCTCCGCCTGGGATCGGTGTCTTCCGCGTCGTTGTCGAGTCCAGGCTCGTCGTCGTAGTCCTGGATAATCGGAGGACGTGCGGTTGCCGTACTCCAGCGGATCCATGGGACTGGTGTCCTCCAGACTCGAGTGGGCTCTTCCTCAGCCTCCTGAGCGGCGGCGTCGTGGGTCTGGTCCGGCGGGGGTGAGGACGCCCTGCTGCCGGTCAGGCCGACCGAGCAACCGGACAGGGTCAGCAGGCATGCGGCCGCGAAGGAGGTGGAGCGCAGGGCGAAGGCAGGACAAGGAAGGACCTCATTCGGCGAGACATGGGTGGTGCCGGTGGAACACGGAAGACCGCGTTCCACCGGCACCTGATAGTCAGTGCGTCCAACTATAGCCGCACGGGGCGGATCAGGACTCCCTCCTGGGACCCGGAGGTGCCTGCATTGACGTTGGTCAAGTCGTGGCGTGCAGCGGCCTGGGCCAGGGACGGAGCGGTCGAGCGCCCCTGCTCCACCAGAGCCTGGAGGGCGCACCACCACCGACTGGGCGTCAATGAGGGTAGTGGCGCCTGGCGGCGCACGGGTGTCGGAGAATCCGAAAGCCGTCAGCACCCAGGGTGTAGTGAGTCGCCGGGCACCCAGGCACGGATCTGGTCAGGGAACCAGGTGATCGTAGTCGCTGGTGGCGATGAAGGCCCGTGCTCTCAGGAGTTTCTGCGTCAGGTAGGGGACCTGCCGCTCGCCGTCGAGGAGCCAGGAAGTTGGCCTTCTCCACCTCAGGGCCTGGCGCCGCAATTTCGTTCAGGCGGTGACCGACCATGTGACGCACGCACGCCCCGAGTCCTCAGCCAGAATGCGGCGGGCCTCCTCGATCAGGGCACTCCGACACCGGAGGCCAGGAGGCTGGACCTCAGGGCCCTCGCCGTCAGGGGCCGTGCTGATGCAGTGAATACCGCGCGAGGATTCCCTCGACGTCGACGTTGTCGGGCTCGGCAGGGCTGGTGGATCGGCTCGTTGTAGACGGTCAGGTAGTACATGACGTCTCGGTTGCGACCAGTCGGTCCGTACCAGCGCTCAGGGCGTCGCGCACGATGTGCCGGATCTCGTAGGCGTAGAGCCGGGTCGTGGTGACGAGCGGCGTCGTTGGTGGCCCGCGATCATGGGGAGTGGCCGTCCATATGCTGGGTGCCCTCACCGGTCAGGTGGTGCGCCCGGCGGTGGCTCCGATGATGAAAGCCGCGGGTCGGGCGGTCGCCGGCGGCCCAGAACTGGTCGCCGGTGCGCTGGAAGCCGAGACATCGAGTAGAAGATGTAGACCGGGATCATGGGCTCGCCGTGGGTGGCGTAAACTCGTGCCGGCCACCTGGAACAGGGAGACCGAACCGGCCTCGTTGATGCCCGTGTGCATGGTGACCGGAGGTGGACTCCCGGTAGGACAGCATCATGTCGGCGTCGACTCGGCGTGTAGTTCTGACCCTGGGTGTTGAAAATCTTCTTGGTGGGAAAGAGTGACTCCAGCCCGAGGTGCGCGACTCGTCCGGAACGAGTCGGGACGATGCGCCGACCGATGCCCTTGTCATGATGAGAACTCCTTGAGCAGGCGCACGAGAGCCATCGTGGGCGACCTCCTGCTTGCCGAGCCGCCCTTGCAGGATGTCGTAGGGTCTTGTCACCGGGCAGGGCTCGAGACTCGACGCCGGCATCGCGACGCTCGGGGATGAAGCCGCCGGTGGCGGCGCCAGTCCAGCTATGTAAACGCGAGGGGTCGTCGTTGGCGGCCGGTAGTACAGCGGCATCTTCAGGGTTGGCCTCGAGGCGCTCGTCGGTGATCAGGGATGTGGAGCCGGTCGCGCGAGAGCCAGGTCGTCAGCGTCGACTTCTTCATCTGGTGGGTGGCGTTACGGCCCGGCGAAGTGGCCTCCAGGAGGTAGCCCGCTTGACCGTGTGCGCGAGGATGACGGTGGGCTGGCCTTGTGCTCCGTGGCCGCCTTGCAGGCGGCGTACATCTGCGGTAGTCGTTGCCGCCGCGCTGCGGGGCCCAGATCTCGTCGTCCGTCGGTCCTTGACGAAAGCTCGGCGGTGCGCGGGTCGACCGAAGAAGTGCTCGCGGATGCAAAGCGCCGTCGTTGGCGCTGAAGGTCTGGTAGTCGCCGTCGAGCGTCTCCATCATGAGGGTGCTCGAGGGCGTGGTCCTGTCCGCGGCGAGGCTGGGGTCCAGCCGCGGCCCCAGATCACCTGTGATGACGTTCCAGCCCGCGCCCCTGCAGAAGGCCTCGAACCTGGATGATCTTGCCGTTCCGCGCACCGGTCCGTCGAGGCGCTGCAGGTTGCAGTTGATGACGAGGTGAGGTTGTCCAGTTGCTGGCTGGCGGCCAGTGCAGCATTCCACGCGACTCGGGCTCGTCCATCTCACCGTCACCCAGGAAGGCCCAGGTGTGCTGCTGGGAGGTGTCCTTGATGCCGGCGCCTGAAGGTGACTTGTCAGACCAGGCCTGGTAGAGTGGCTTCGGACGGGCCAGGCCCATGAGACGGTGGGGTACTCCCAGAAGTCCTCCATGCGACGCGGGTGGGGAGTAGGGAGGGCAGGCCGCGGCCACCGGCCGGGCGGGACTCCTCCTGGCGGAAGCCGTCAGGTCAGCCTCGCTCAAACGGCCCTCGATGAAGGCGCGAGCGTAGTTACCCGGTGAGGCGTGGCCCTGGAAGAGACGTGGTCGCCGCCGCCGGGGTGGTCACTTACCGCGGAAGAAGTGGTTGAAAGCCGACCTCGTAGAAGGTCGCGGTCGAGGCGTAGGGAAGAGATGTCCGCCGACCCCGACCCCGGGGCGCTGGGCACGGGTGACCATGACGGCGGCGTTCCAGCGCAGCCAGCGCCGGTAGGGTGCGCTCGGCGCTCTCGTCACCGGGAAGTAGGGCTCGTTGGCGACGTCGATGGTGTTGATGTACGGCGTCGTCGTCTCGGTGGGGACCGTGACGTTCTTCTGCCAGGGCCTGAGCCAGCATGCTCAGCAGGATGTAGCGCGCACGCTGGCGCCCTTGTCCGCGATGAGGGCATCGAGGGACTCGTGCCACTCCTAGTCTCCTCTGGGTCGTTGTCGGTCACCTTCGTCAGGAGGCCGTCAATGAGCGGCGTGGAGTCACTGGTGGGGCTCACGGAATCCTCTTTCCTCGCGTCTGTGCGGACGGCCCGAGCCTCATTGCGTGCCGTGGCGCCGATGACGGCGTCGGCGTGCGCCTGAAGTCAGGTCGCTGTGGATGACGGCCCTAATCTACGACCTGCGACGGCACGAACGCTGCACACAACGGGAGGAAAGTCCCACCTCACGTATGATGTAGACCACATAACGGTGGGTTGATTTCGCTGTCGGGCGCTGTGGGCGTGGAGCCTCAAGCTGGTGACTGCGCCAGAATCGACCTTCAAAGGAAAGTCCAAGGTAATCTGACGTGCGTGTTCACTTGCGCGGCTGGTGCCAGGTGCGGTGGGCTAGTACCTATCGCCTAACAGTGGGCGAGCGCTAGACGGGCTGGGCCCAGAAGGACGGTGTAAGGGACGTGGCGGAGTACAGCGGGTGGGGCTTTCGGCTTCGCCTCCGGTCTCATCATTCAGGAGTTCGGCTACGACGACGACGTCGACGGACCTGCGACAGGCCGTTGAGGCGGAGACCCGGAACCGCTCTGGTGGATGAGGACTACGAGGACGTGGCTGGCTCGGCCATCGTGTGGTGGCGTGATGACGACGGTGACGTCGACGACCTCACCGACCTCCTCGTGGACGCCCAGGCCAACCTTGACGGTGCAGGGGCTCATCTGGGTGCTGACGCCCAAGGCACGTACCACCGGGCCGTCCAGGCCGCCGAGGTGGAGAGCTGCCGCGACAGCCGGCATGCACGCGACCTCTGCCGCATCCATGGGGCAGCACTGGAGCAGATATCAGGGTCTCCAGCCGGGGGCGCTGAGGCGAGCCAATGGCCGCGCGGCGGTTGCACCCTCAGTGCCGGAGATGAATTGGTGGCCCGTCCAGCGGAGGCGGTAAAGTCTCCGGCTGAGGCTGCCTACGCCCTCAATTGCCTGTGCAGGCACCGGAAGCTCGGGGAACGTGCTCCCGGCAGCGTCTGCACCTGGACCTGTAGCTCAGTTGGTAGAGCAACGCGTTTACACCGCGTGGGTCGTCGGTTCGAGTCCGGCCGGGTCCACCACAAGCTCCGTATACGAACCCTTGACCTGAGTAACAGGGGCCAAATCACTACCTGAATTGCATCGACGGCGCCAGTCCACATCGTGGACGGGCGTTCTTCTTGTGGGTGCTGCACCCGCTGCCCACCGCCGCGTGCTGCGTCGCCCATCGTAGCTGTCGGCTACCGAGTTGGTCGAAGGGCGGAGCCAGCTCCCTGGTGGTGTTGGTATGACTGGCTGGGTCGATAATGGAGATGGTGCTGCGGTGCACTGTATGCATCGAGTCTAGTTGCGGTTCACCGTCGCTACTCTGAGATACCGAGCCAGCCGACTGGCTACTAGCCCCCTCGCCGCGAGAAGAGGCCGCGCTCTTCGCCTTCTTCTTACCACCCTGCGCAGCGGTCATCTTCTCGCCAGCCTTAGTTCTACCAGCTCCACCTCGTCGCCCCGCCTTCAGACTCGTCTGCAGCGCCGGTGGTGGAATGATGGGGCAACCATCCTCGTCCACCGCTGGATTGACGAGGATACGCTCGAAGAACACCCTGATTCAGCGAAACTGCTTCAGGCGGTCAGTGCCGCCAGGTACAACCGCTGGCGGTCCTCCAGAGGTCAGAGCGCCTGAGTGAGGTGCTGCTCCACCAGACCCACCCCTGGCCCGGTATGGAAGACATTGAGACCTCGCCGATCTATGGTGGTCTTGGTATCTACGAGGGCAGAGACCGCCTGGCAGCTCAGGGGTTGGACATCCCTGCCAGCATGCAGCGGGTTTACATCGCCAACCACTCGCGCGCCATCTTGGACTTGCTCTACCACTCCCTCCATCGCTGGGGACGCGTCCTCAACCTGACTGGTGCCACTACTGACTGGCTCGACACCAGAGATCAAGGCGAGCGCCTTCTCGAGCAAGCCACCTTGCTTGAGCCGGCTTTCCATCCAGCCGCTCAGGACGAGTTACGCCGCTGGATTGCTGATGAAGCATGGACGCTGAGAGCCGTGTATGGGTCACCGTGCGGTGCGTGAACGGGTGATCGTACTGGACAGTCGAGGTTGGCGACAGCCTTAAGCTGTATCAGGGGATCGACACGGCACATTTGTAGACATGTCGATGTAGTATGAGGGTATGGATTGGATGCCCGTTGTCGCCAACGTCGCTAACTCTGATGCTTCAAAATCGACTGCCATTGCCGTAGTAAAACGTTCCTGCACTACTAACCATCATTGAAACTTTACTTGTAGGGAATTGTGTCGGCATCGACCAAATTTCTCGCACTACGAAGACGCGCCACAGGATTGAGTGGATCAATAAAAGGCGTCGATGTAACACGCAAGTTGCGAGTTTTCGACAACAAGTCCTCAATGAATTGAGATTGTCTCAAGAAGAGTGCTTTCGTTGCGTCCCTTTATGTCCCGTGGCGGAAGTTCGTGTGGCTTCCATTGTGGGCTATTGGTTCGGTTATATCGTAATACGTTTTGAAATTGATAATAAACTTTCGAAGGATAGCGCACTACTGTGGGCTACTTATTTTGTTGGCTGCCTGTATTTCGGTTGGCAATCGATCGGTTTGAGCGCTGAGAGAAAATGGATAAAGCATCTGTATGTGGAGGGCTGTTTCCCTGAGTTGCAAAATGCAATCAGAAAAACACATGTAGGACGTGCTACAATTGCATTATTGTACGCCGTTTATCCCCTATCTTTGTGTGGTGGTATTGTTTTGTCCATCGATTTTGAAGAGGCTCAGGCGGGGCTTGTTGTGCCGCTTGTTTTTGTTCAGTCTTTCGGCTTTTTGACTGCTGTATGTTGGGAAGAGAGGTGGGGTAAACAGTGTCAGAGTATTTTGATAGAAAATACGCTGACAGATGAAGTGTCGATACTAATTGGGTGATGGGGGATGATGCCCCTTCGCGGCCGATTTGAGTTGGGTAAGTCTTTAGGGGACGTCTTGTCGCAATCTGAGGATGTATCGAGAGAGAGTGTGGGGCAGCTCCATGGATCGTCAGATGGGGGGTGTCCAGAAGATAATTCAAGTATCTCCGCAATTTTTCTCCACGCAGCGGTCTAACTGACGCAACTGGCGATAATGCAAGACTATTAAAGAGAGCGAAGGAAGTTATTTAGGGTGGCTCGATACGTTCGGCAATAGATGGCTGGGAGTTGCTAACAAGATGATGGTCAAACAATGGCTGCTACAAAGAAAATCAGGATTGCCTATTGTGTCGAAAAGTTAGCGGAAGATCTGTCATAAAATTATTCGCAACTCTAGTGTAATCAACGCTCTTGGAGTCCTTTTTTCTGTGGGTAGTCTCGTATATGCGGTGATTCTAGGGATACTACATGAAAAGATTAGAAAGTTGTCGTGCCTGGCAAGGAAGGTGGCGCTATGTTGTCATTTGGTATTGCAGTAGGCGTGATGATTGCATTGCTTGGATATTCTTTTTACATTCATGTCCATGATTCCGATAGACGAAATCAGCTTAGCCTTTGAACTATGAAATTCTCGAACAGCGCGCCCTCGGAATACGATGTCCCTTGTGCTTTGCATCATGTGTCCTGCGGTAGGAAAGGCTGCTCCGACTCCACGAGATGACTCCCATAAGGGGCAGAGCTTCCCAAGAAGGCTGAAGTAGAGTATTCGCTCGTCCTCTTCAGTGCTCCCCAGTCATCCCCCTCCACCTTCCATCTGGTCCGTCCCTCCACTTCCTCTCCACCTGACAGCCCCTACCAAACACAAAAGGCCAAGGAAGGGAGACTAATGCAGTCAAAGACGGAAGACGACAAAGACAGGCATCACCAACCACCGCCTGCCCAGCCTGGTGCATCAGCTACAACGCGCCGACACCAGACAAGGCAAAGCGACCACCTCCACAAGCCACCCCAACCATCGTGCCCTGTATCGCCTTGGGAGCGCACCACCGATGAGTGGCACCATCCATCACTCACCGGCACCGAACTCATCCCTGGTGCGCTACCAGTGCCCACTTGACAGCGACTCCTGGCTCTACCATCGGCGACGGCTCCCGCTCCCACGGCCTCGACATCACCTAGAGTCCCCGGCAGCTGGTGAAAGTGTTGGAACAGTGCATGACTGTGGCTGAGGAGGGGAGGGACAGGGCTGGCTCAGTTTTTCCGCTGGCGATATGGGTATGCCGTCACTCAGAACCTTCTGCCAGTGCTGATGCTGTGGCTCCTTGCTTATGCCGTGCCGGGTCTGGGATGCAGGGCGACGCCAGTGGTGCGGAGATAGCGACGGACGGTCTCGGCATGCACTGGGGTGCGTGGTGTTTCTCGGACTGGGGAGTTTTTCTTCCCGTGAGTCGATAGGATGAAGACTATGCCAGTAGCGAGATACTCCGAGGGGTTCAAGGCCAGGTCGTGCGTGAAGTCATCGAGAAGGACGCGCCATCTCCTCGGTCGCCCTCTTCGTGTGACCTTGTCCCCCAGACGGTAGGTAACTGGGTCGCCAGGTGACAGGAAAGAGCACGCCACCGACCAGGGACCGCAGAAAGCCTCAGAGTCAGCCGAGATCACTGAGGCTGAGAGCAGAGAACAGGGGAGCTGCGTCAGAGACGAGTTCCTGAAAAAGCAGCCGCCTTCTTCGCCAGGAACGACCGTGACCGACCGTTACAGGTGATCAACCGCGAAGAAGGTCATTATCCCATCTCCTCGATGTGTCGGTGATCAGGGTATCAAAATCAAAGTTACTACTCCTGCGCGACCAACCCCCAGTCTGAGGCGGCCATCAGGAGGGAGGCGGCCATCCTGATGAAGGACGTTTTTGAGCACTCCGATGGCACCTACGGGTACCGGCGCATCCAGGTGGTCCTGGAGCGGCGTGGTGTGCGGGCCGACGGTTCCACGATCCGCGCCATCATGCGTGACCTGGGGCTGCAGGCCGCCGGGCCACGGGCAAGGTCGAACCACCGTGCCGGCCCAGGACCTGGACGAGCGCCCAGACCTGCTCCGGCGGGACTTCACCGCTGACGAACCTGGACGTAAGTGGTGCGGGGACATCACCTACGTCAGGACATGGACCGGATTCGTCTATCTTGCGACCGTTCTGGGCTGCTGCACAGAAGGTCGTAGGTTACGCGATGGCCGACCATGCACACGTCCCTGGTGTGCCAGGCCATTGACTTATTCGGTCAGGGAGATGCCCGGTCGAGGAGGGTGTGACGGTCTTTCACTCGGACCGAGGTGAGTCAGTACGTCTCAAAGATTCCTGGATCCCTCAAGGGGTTATGGGATTCGTCCCTCGGTGGGGCGTACGGGGTGTGCTGGGACAATGCTTGGGCGAGGTCGTTCAATGCCACGCTCAAGAATGAGAGAGTCCGCCGAATAGTGTATGCCCCACGAAGGACAAGGCGATCAGGATATTGCCTCATGGATCGAGTGATACACAATCATGTCGCCTTCACTCCCAGCCCTAGGGTATCGCACCGAACGAAGTCGAACACGAACTCCTGAACTTAACGAGGCAGCCTGAAACACAAACAAGCACTGTCGGAAAAAACACCCAGCAGTCCAGTTCTTGGTGATAGAGGTAGAGGACCACCATGAACGTGGCCTGCGCACCCGGCAGGCCCCGCAGTTCCTCAGGCCTCACCCTGCGAGGCGAGGCGGCGAGCCAGGCCGGCGACAGCGTCGACGAGTTCTGTGACTCCGGGGTCCTCGACGAAGTGGCCGCACTCGCGCAGAATCACCAGTTCGACCGGACCCGCGGCAGCGACAGAACTCGGGCGCTGAGACCGATCGGCGTCACGCGTCGCGTCCTGGGTGCAGCAGCGTCACCGGCGTGCAGTTGCGCTCGGGTGGGGTGTGTGCGAGACCGCAGGTAGGGGCGAGAAATCCCAGGGGACCCTGGCAGCGCCACCGCGCGGATCGATGAAGCACAGACGAGACGGTGCGCGGTCGCGGCTCATCCTCCGCAGGTTCGCCACAGCGCTCATCGAGGACCATGGTGTGCGCCAGTCCTCCTCAGGCGAGCATCGACAATGGCCCGCCCTAGGACGCCCAGTGCTCCTGCACGCGTCATATGCGCTCAGGGCGCGCCAGTTGCCAGGGTCGAGCAGACATGGCTGCCACCGCCGCAACATGCGGCGAATGGGCCGCCACCTCACTGGAGAGAAGGCCGCCGATGCTGGCGCCCAGAAGCACCGGGGGCGGTGGTCGCCGCTCAAACTTCAGCGAGGGTCGATGGAGATCAGCGAGGTGTCGTAACGCGCACGGCTGGGGATCCGGTGACCTCGTGCGCCCGCTGAGAGAGCAGGGTCGACAGCACTGATGTCGATGCCGCGTGAGCCACCAGTGCGGCGATGGGCCACAGCGCCCCGCTGTGCCCGCCCGCCCCGTGGACAAGCAGCACCTGGCTGGCGCCTCCGGTTCGAGGTGCGTGCAATATGCACCCGGTAGCGTCCACTGCCACCACGTCGACTAGGGCGCCAGCGAGGCCGCGTGCTGGTGGTGGGGTGGCAGGAAGGCGCGTACGGATTGGCCTGCATCGTCGATGCTGGTCGTGCGAGCCTCTGCGCCTGTGTTGGGTCTCGACGGAGGCCCGTAGGCGCCTAACTGTCCCTTATCCGTGCGATACTTCTGATCAAGCGGCCGGAGGAGGCAATGAGTGACGAGCAGACGGCCATCCCGGAGGCTGTCCGAGCGTTGTCGGAGAATGAGGGGCGGCGGTGAAAATATTCGCGGCTCTGCCTCCGTCGCACCGCAACGGTACATGCGATGGATCGGTGAGCGAAGCGCGCCGAGACCCGTCGTCGTCAGGCCAGCAAGGCGGCGAGATGATGGTGGAAGCTTTATGGGGAAGCCAGTCGCGGTTGAGTGTCCTCGCCGGCTCGTTGCAGCGGCAGGCATGGGCGTGGACCGATGCATCTATGTTGTCTCATGACTTCTGAGAGTTTCGGATGTCGCTGACATCTGAGATCATCGAGTGGGGTGCGTCTGCCAGATGGGAGGCTGCTGCTTCGACCTGGCGGAGGGGCTGGATCGGTGTGGTGGCTTCTGGTGTCGTCAGGATGCGTCGTCTGGACGCACTGCACGAGGTGGGGTGCTACTGGAGGAGGGTCAGGGGTACTCCACGTAGGTGAGGGCTTTCGTGCAGTACGTACAGCCCCTGGCCAGTGGATCCCGACCCTCGTGGAGCAGGCCGCCTCGAGCCGACTCGGGGCGGGGCCGGAGTCGAACCATGACCACCGGGACCCTGCGCGGGAGCTAGCGAGGACCAGGCAGGGAGAAGCGCGGCCGGCCCCAGGGTGAGGGTGCCGGGCTCTGCCGTACGAACCACGGACTCCCTCCTGCCCTGCCCGGTGTCCACAGCGCTGACATCAATGGGCCCGGCGTCAGCGCCCAGCGAGGGATCGTTGAGATCCTGCGGTTTCTCTCCGGCATGCAGCGCCGGTGCGGGGTTGATGTCAGCACCATGGACACCCACACCCCGTCATGCCTTGCCTCTGAGCCACCCTTGCCTCCTGGACCTCCAGCCTGCCCAGGATTCCCGCCCGAGCGAGTGTCTCAGAAGTCATGACACTCAAACGTCTCAGAAGTGAGGAGACAGCACAGTGAACCAGTGCATCATTACTGAGCCGCCGTTGACGCGATTCCTCAGGCGCGCTTGGCGAACCGGTGGCACTGGTCGGCATGGGTCCCGAAGTGCTGGGGGCGGTGCTGTCCCGCGGACAATGACCTGATCGTCGACCCAGCGCTCCCACGTGTGGCGTGCCTCCGCTCGCCAGCCCCCAGCGGCATCGCCACGCCGGCGTCGAGGAGGTCGTCGAGAATGAGGAATGAGGGCTCAGGGTCTCGACGTCCCAGTCGATGAGCCCCCACGGCCCGTCGGGTCCGAGGAGAACCAGCGAGCGGTTGAGATCGTGCAGATCGTTGAAGTGCTCGTCCTTGCCGCTCGTGGAGTTCCAGTACCAGCGTGCCAGCCGGAACGACTCCGACACCTGCGTCCAGCTCCGATAGCGCTCTCGCAGCCCCCTGATCCAGGATCGCGAGCGTGTCCCAGGTCTCGTCCTCGGTCAGCCAGCCCCAGCGCGAATCCGCAGCGCGTCGGCATGCCGGCACGCACCAGGTCCCAGGCAGAGAAGTCCACGTTGCGGATGTCCCGATCATTGTTGAGCATGCGCTCGAGGCGCCACAGTGTCTCGCTGCGTCTGAGGATGACTCGGCAGTCTCTCGTAGTTCGTGGCGTTCGGCCTCCGCCAGGGAGGTGTCGACCCAGCGGGCGCGCTCGGCATCGAAACTGGTGCGGTGCCCGAGGTGATGAGCCAGTGGACCTGGGAGAGAAGGTCGGCGCGCGAGCACACTCCCCAGTCGAGGAGAGCATGGTGCGCGTGCCGTCAAGATCGGAGCAGGCGAGGCTGGTCCCACGGGTCCCGGCGGCACAGGGAGTACGGCGCGCAGATCGCCAGGGAGTCGCTCATGCGGGCGGCGGTGAACTCATCGGGCTCGGAGTGTCTGACGGGTCGATGATGCTCGGTGAGCTCATTCCATGTGGACTCCTCACCTCGGTGCGGGGCCGAGGCTGCCTTATCGCGGCGCAAGCGTATTTTTTGATGGATTGATTTGGAGATCTCGATGGTGGCGATCACTCCAAAAAACACCAGCGCGGCGGAGAGGAGTAGGGTCTGCATGGACATGACGAGAGTGTGCAACATGTGAACAGGGTGAGTGCCACATTGATGTCACGCCTCGACTGCAAGATTATTGAGTTGAATACCTGTTTTAGTTTACAGACTGTTGATGAAAGCTTCGAGGCGCTTCATTCCTTCGTGCAGCTCGTCGCGGGAGGCCGCGTAGGACAGTCGAACGTGGGAGCGGGCCGTGGTCGTGGAGAAGTCCTGTCCCGGAGTAAGGGCCACATGAGCCTCCTCCAGGGCGCGGTGACAGAAGGTCTGGGCGTCAAGACCCGTGGAGGAGACGTCGAAGTAGACGTAGAAGGCGCCGTCGGGCAGGACCGGGACCGGAAGGCCGATGCGTTGCAGCCCGTCGAGCACGATGCTCCTGCGGGCGAGGCTCTTGTCTGCGTTGCTCGCACGGAGATGGATTCGGGGAGAAAGGCCGCCAGCGCGGCACTGCTGAACAGGCGTCGAGGCGCACAGGGAAGTAGTTCACCGCCAGGTTCTCGGCGGGGGCCACGAGCTTCTCGAGGAAGAATCGCCCAGCTCAGGCGCCATCCGTCATCCCGAAGTACGCCCGAGAAGAGTTGATGACGATCGCATCAGGATCGGTCTCCAGGACGGTTCGCGCAGGCCTGCCGTCCTCGCCTGGATCAGCCAGGCCCAGGTAGAATCTCGTCGACGATCCGCCAGGCGCTGCGTTCGCGGGCCAGTTCGCAGATCGATGCCAGGCTCATCGAAGGGGATGGATGATGCCTGTGGGGTTGGACGGGGTTGCCAGCATCACCGCGCTCGTCTGAGGTCCATGCCGCCTCGGCTGCGGCGGTCCATCTGGTATCGGCTGGCAGGACTGGTGGGTGCCAGAATGATCCGGCCGCCGTAGGGTCTCCACCAGTCGCCGGTTGCAGGGGTGGGACGGGTCGGCGATGACGACGTCGTCGCCGACCTGCGTGGTGGCAGCGGCCGCCAGCAGGAGCGCCGACGACGCACCAGTGGTGACGACGATCCGGGCAGGATCGACCTCGACGCCGTGCCTGTCCCGGTGAAAAACCCGCAATGGCCTCACGCAGTGCGAGGCAGGCCAGGGCGGGGGAGTAGGAAAGTGGCGGCCGTCCATGATGCGGCATCTCCTCGCGGACCGCGGGAGGGCGCCGAAATCAGGCTCCCCAGGCTGAGCTTGGCGATCAGTGGCCCTCCGCCTGGAGGATTCCGGCGCGTTCGCCGATGCTCATCGCATAGAAGGGCTGAGCGGCTGTGGCCCGGGCGGCGATCTTCAGCGACTCCTTGACGCGGGGGCAGAACAGGACCAGTGTCCCCCTTCCCGGTAGCGGGAGGGCAAGGCTCTTCGTGTTTGAGGGTGTGGTAGAAGGGAATAATCGTAGGGGTGCAGATGGTTGCTGTCAGATGGTCTTTGCGGCGCCCGGGTGTGGATGAGGCTACGGATGGTCAGGATCGAGTTTCCTCGAGTTCGTCTGAGACAGGCTGTTTCAGGGAGTTGATGCGCCGTTGCGTCAGCAACCGTCCCAAGTCCTCGGACGATACACCCTGGGAACCGGGAACTGGTGAGCCTCAGGCGGCCGTAACTGGAGCGTAGCGTTCTTCAGTGAACAGGGTCTCGAGACGCTCAGCCAGAGGAACCTTGAGCAGATCGGTTTGCGGTCAGCAGCGTGCCGGGTCGGTGAGAGCGGATCGCTCGTTGGATATGGCGACTGCACTGGTCGGGTTTGCTGGCAGCCAGGGGCACAATGCGCGCAGGGGCCGTGACTGGCCCGAACCTCGGGAGAGGCGCCCGTCGGCAGCGTTCTTGAACGCAATGATGCCGCCCTATGGCTACAACCTCAACCTGTCCGCGCCGGTCCTGGGGAGCGCTGAACGAGTCGCGAGGATCTTCTTGGACCGGGGCGGGCCGCGTCCCAAAAGCCAGAGGCCCGGACCACTGAGGGTCGCGTACAGGGGCGAGGCCGATGATCACCGTGACGTACTTGTCGCCCCGCGAGCGCGTGACCACACATAGGGACCTCGGATCATTAGAGACGAGGGCAAGACGCCCATGCCCACGGCAGGCTGGCCCAGCGGACCACCGGGACCATCAACAAGGTAACGGGCGCTTCTCGCACAGGGAGCGAAACGCGCAGAATCATCAACCTCGGCGGGTGGGGGCGGGTGGCGAGGATGTCTAACAGCGTGGCCTGAGCGATTGCTAGAACTGCGTTGGTGGCGATATGCCAGAAAGAGTCCCCAGAGCGGATGCTGCCAGGAGACCGACATGCACTGTAGGGCAACGAGCTCGCAGCCTGAACTCGACCTCCGGCCGGGTCAGCCGTGTCCGCCGTTGGGCCACGCGGCTATGTCCTCTCTCACACTTGGCGGCGGACGAGTGCAGGCAAAAGCGTCGCACGTGTGCGTGGGCATCCATCCTAGGTCATTCCCAGACCGTCGGGATCAGGAACGTCGTCAGATCAGAGCAGGTGAAAGGTGAGTCTCAGTATGTCAGGTCTCTCACCTGGGTTTTTCTTAGCCGGTCCCATCAATGGGGGACCTTGGCTCTGACCGACCGTAACTGACGCACCCACAGCCTATACAATCAATAGACTGCAATTGTCGCATCATAAAACGCAAATATCCATACTTATGGTGAAACATTTTTCAGAGCATTGTATCTGTCGTCATGCTTTAGTGTTGGTTGCATAAAAACGAACTATAGTTTCAGGCTGCTGGCGGTGTTCAATTTGCGTCGATAATAGATAATATTGTTGGATCGAGTGTCGAATGTCTTAGGCGCCTTTAGGAACTTTGTGTTCCGCTGTTTCCGAAGTTCTGGTGACCCGTACTGTGAATGTGATTTTTATCTTTGATGTTGTTCCATAGTTCTGGATTTTTGCTGAAGTTCCGAGATGAATCTATGTCATTTGCTATTTATCTTTGAAATAGTCTATGCTTCCTTGTAGGCGCTTGCCGTAGATTGTGTCGACTGGAGTTTTTGCTGAGGTTTGAAGTGCACCCTTTAAATTCATGACGACGACAATACTGTTGGTGTGTTCATTAATGGCGACGCAGTCAGCCTGTTGGCGGAGGGTCGCCACATTGCGTGCAAAATGACCCGGTAAGATTGTGTAGCCTACAGAAGTTGGTTTCTGTTCTCCCCCTATTTCTCCTATTCGCGCCTAACTTTTATTCATTCTACTTATAGTGTAGTAGAATACGCCTGAGGCTGCGGATCGAAGCGAGACTTATTCGCCTCTCGTGTAGTTGGCCGTCAAGTCTGTCAATGGTGCTTGGGAGGCTTTTTCTTGTAAAGTCGGCCAGTGAGTGTTCATAGGTACTAGAAGTTGCAGATGTGATCTAATCGTGTCGCGCGCCTTCTGGCATTTGCTCGAAAGTATTCTGAGTGTGGAGATGTTCTCGATCCCCTCGATTTCCTATGATTCCGTATGTGTTCAACTGCTGGTTGTCGTTAATGACAGTGTCTCTATGCAGTTGGATGGAGATTCATTAATGGAGTGTCCGAGATTCTGGAGATCTGACTGCGATTAGACTTCTTGTATGTACGCCAATGAGTTGCGAAACAATATCTACTATGATTCTCGTGCTCTTTGATCGAGGTGTGAGCGGGTGTTCTTGACTGTGTGAGTTGGCCCGGGACATCCTCCAGGGTGCATTCAAGGTAAGTCCAGATTCTGGCCTACAGTGCCGGTGGAGTCTAGAAGGTTCTGGCATGCTGTAAGATCGTCTATGACTTGCTGGAGGTTAAAGCGCAGTGAATGCATGCATCCGTAATAGATAGATGATTAGTTCGGTGAGTCGTTGATTTTATGTATTGCTTCTCTAATGTCGACTCTAATTGATTCAAGTTGAATAATTGAGGTTCTGCAGGCTCACGCATCATAACTGTTTTCCGAGGGCCAGATGGAGCAACATTTCCTGGTGGTTGTCTCAATCTCATTCAATTCCTGTTTTCAATTTCTGAGGTAAGACAGATTGCATTGTTTAGGAGTCGATGAGCGTTTGAATCTGGCGGTCGTCCATATGTCCGAACTACAGGTAGAATATCTGTATACTGATCATTTGCGTGCCTTCTGGACGAAGTCGTCGACGGCGAGGTGAGCTGGCTCATGGCGGCGGCAGCGCATTTTCGAGAGGCTTGGCTGGCGGTACGGACTTGCTGGGCGGCGCTCTCGCCCGTTTGGGAGGAGCAGTGACGGACTGCAGCTCATCTGCCTTCTGCGATAGGGACTGGGCGGTGGCGCTGGTGCGGTGCTGAGCTGGGTGGCGTTGCTGCCGATCTGCTGGGGCAGCAGCGACGACGTTGTGAGCGCAGGCGTGGCAGGTGCTCCTGTTTTCTTGTCTTAGAGTTGATGACTTGCTGGCAGCCGTCTGCTAGAGCGTTGAGCGCGCGCTTTCGGCACCGCCGAGGCTGTCGAGTGCCTGGCTGAGCGCGGCGAGCATGCGCTGCTCGTGGCGGCGTTGTCGCCTTCAGGCTCGGACGTGACGAGGTGATGGAGTCCTCGGTCTTGGTCTTGAAGGCGGCGATCTGCGAGAGTTGGTCTTCGATCTGCTGCTGATGGACTCGACGGTGGCGAGGACATCGGCGGGGACATGGTGTGGTACCTTTCGACACGATGGTAGAGAGAGGGAGATGCTGAGCCTGGTGGAGCGGTGGGTTCTGTCGGCTGGATGCGGCTGTACGGGATGACGAGCGTGGGTTACTCATCGTGGCGCTGTCTAGAACGAGGGCACGGTTGTCCTGCGGTGTCCAGCGCAGGATGGGCTGCTGCGAAGGCCTCGCGGGCTGAGGAATGGTCGAGGTGCGTAGCCATGCGGATGTCGAGTTGTTGTCGCCGGAGCCCGACCATGGCACGTAGGAGGAGTATTTGTTCCTTTTAGCCGAAGGTGGATGCCGGACAGCGGACCGTTGGCGAAGAGCGTGCTTGATCTTGCTGGTGTCGCTGCGCCTGCCGTTCATGCCGAGCCGATGACGTAGACCGGCGGCGCGCGTCGTCGGCTGTGAATGCGGCTCGCTCGACCAGTTCGTCGATGAGTGCGTCTGCCTGATGCTTGTCGACATAACGCGGTGAGTGCTGCCGAGCCTGGTGATTGGCGCTCGAAGGGCTGCGCGTGTTGTGTGCTCTGTAAGTGCCGAGTTGCTGGGTGAGATCGAGGACGATGATCTCGGCGGCGGGCGTGCTGTGCAGGAGGAGAGTGCAGCGTTGAGCAAGATGGTGTGGCCTGGGCCGGTGCCGAACAGGGCCAGGTTGCGGCCGACGTCGGTGGAGAATTCCGCTGCCAGTGGCGCGAGCAATACCGATAACTGA